>VOFC01000367.1_pt1 | contig 60001 bp, 106 predicted proteins | sample 5384161 | NCBI WGS metagenome assembly VOFC01 (sample SAMN12384722, study PRJNA508395) | human gut metagenome | isolation source: healthy gut B | host: Homo sapiens
AAATATTCCTAAGCCCGGTGTTTTGTCAAATAAAAAGCTGGCTGCCATGGAAATGACAACAACACCTGCGAGTACACGGTTGTTACGGGCCGGCGGGATGATGATCGCCAGAAACATACCATAAAGTGCGACACTTAATGCACTGACAACACGAGCCGGTAATATGTGCCGGACAGGATTCAAGAAATGTACCGAATACCCATCCGAATACAGAGATAAATATAACCCGTAAGAATAAAACGGACTCCAGTTTTTTCACCCGCTTACTTGCAAACTGTGACGCCGAAGATCTCATCGGTCACACCGTAAGCAATGAGAAAACGGTGGAACAGCGGCGCTTCCGGATCAATCTTCTGCAGCGCACAGGACATCAGACAGTATCTTAAGTTGAAACATGCAAACAAAACATTTTCCGGGAAATACGGTACAGTACATGCGCTGCAGGATGTCAGCATTCATGTAGAGAAAGGTGACATCTACGGAATTATCGGATTTTCCGGAGCAGGTAAATCAACTTTGATCCGGTTGGTAAATGGATTAGAGACACCGGATACGGGAAATGTTATAGTCCAGGGAGAAAATCTTGGGAATCTGAAAAAACGCAGCTTCGCAAGCTTAGAAGAAAAATCGGAATGGTTTTTCAGCAATTTAATCTTCTTGAATCAAAAACAGTGTATCACAACATTGCATTGCCATTGATTCTTGAAAAGGCACCAAAGGAAGAGATTGATAAGAAAGTAAAAGAAGTACTCCGGTTTGTAGAACTGGAAGATAAGAAAGATGTTTATGTAAGCCAGCTTTCGGGAGGACAGAAACAGAGAGTGGGAATCGCAAGGGCACTGACAACAACACCGGACATTCTGCTCTGTGACGAGGCGACAAGTGCACTGGATCCGCAAACTACAGAATCCATTCTGAAACTGCTTAAGAAGATCAACCGGGAGATGGGGGTCACGATCTTACTCATCACACATCAGATGCAGGTCGTTCAGATGATCTGTAATAAAGTAGCAGTTATGGAGAACGGACAAGTAGTAGAGGCCGGAAGTGTGCTTGATGTATTCGGAAAGCCACAGGCACCTGTTACAAGAAGATTCGTTCAGACTGTAGTAAATGATCAGATTCCGGAAAGCATTCTAAGTCTTGTGAAAGAACAGAAAGAACATTTCCGGGTAGAGAGGCTTAAGTTTATCGGAAGCAGTGTAAAACGACCTGTGATTTCAGATATCTGTCATGTGGATGGAATTGTAGTAAATATTTTGGGAGCGACCGTGCAGGAATTGCAGGAGAATGTAATGTGTGTGTTCATTTTGCAGCTGATCGGAACGGAAGAGAAAATATTAGAAGCTGAGAAACAGATTGATGGGAATGGAGTAATCAGAGAAAGAGTGGAGGCGATTTAATGGAACAAGAATATTTTGGAGTATCCCTGGAAAAGTTACTGACCAGTGGGGGACAGACATTATATATGGTTGCATGGTCACTGATTATTGGAACAATCATAGGAATTATTTTGGCACTGATCCTTGTACTTTGCCGTAAGGGAGGACTGATAGAGAATCTGATCCTTTACAATATTGTAAGTATCTACATTAATATAGTAAGAAGTATTCCATTTGTGATCTTACTGGTAGCGATCATGCCGTTGACAAGGGCAATTGTCGGAACGACCATCGGAAGTACAGCATCACTTGTCCCGCTTGTTATTTATATCAGTCCATATCTTGCACGCTTGATGGAAAATAGCTTACTGGAGATTAATCCGGGTATTCTGGAAGCGGTGAAGCAATGGGGGCATCTACCTGGCAGACGATTCGGTATTTTCTGCTTCCGGAAACACTTGGATCTATCGTACTCGCATTGACAACAGGTACGATCGGGTTGCTTGGAGCATCAGCAATGGCTGGATATGTAGGCGGAGGAGGTGTCGGAGACCTGGCACTGACTTATGGATATCAGAGGATGAATACACCATTGATGATTTTTACTGTAGTTGTACTGGTTGTATTTGTACAGATCCTTCAGCTTGCAGGAAATACAATTTCAAGAAAACTCAGACAACATAGATAATCGATTAAGAAAGAACGAGGAGAATTATATTATGAAAATCAAGAAAATTATTGCAGGATTATTAGTAGCGACAACAGCATTCAGCCTGGCAGCATGCGGAAATTCAGGTTCAGGAGATACGAAGAAAAGTGACGCGGATACATCAGAGAAAAAGGAAATCGTCTATGGAAAATCCCAGGGACCATATACAGAACTTTTCGAAGATGCAATTGTTCCAATTCTTGAAAAAGAAGGATATACTCTGAAAGCTGTTGACCTCTCAGATCTTCAGACAGCAGATGTTGCACTGAATGACGGAGATGTAGATGTCAATGTAGAACAGCATACAGCATACATGGACAGTTTCAATCAGAGTTATAACGCAGATCTGGTTGCAATCAGTCCGATTCCAACTGTTCCGGCAGGAGTTTATTCAGAAAAATACGATTCTGTAGATGAAATCCCGGATGGTGCGAAGGTTGCAGTCCCAAATGATGCGTCCAACACAGCACGCTGCTATCTGATGCTTCAGAAAATCGGCTGGATCAAGCTTGACGAGAATGCTGATCCATCCACAGTTACACAGGATGATATTGTAGAGAACCCACATAATATTGAATTTACAGAAATGAACAGCATGACAATTCCGGCAGCAGAATCTGATTTTGATTATATTGCAATCACAGGAAGTGTTGTATATAATGCAGGCATTGATGCTTCTACAGCACTGGCCAATGAAGATATTTCAGATTATCTTGTACTTCAGGTTGTTGTAAAAAGAGAACAAAGATGCAGATTGGGCACAGGCAATCGTGGACGCATACCACTCAGATGAATTCAAACAGTATATGAAAGAAAACAATGATGGATTATGGTGGATCCCGGAGGAGCTTCAATAATTAAGAAAGGCAGTGATGAAAATGGATCAGACAGAAAAATTAATCCTGGAAGCAATCGATCAGCACAGAGATGAGATCATTGAATTTGCCAGAGATATATACGATCATGGAGAACTTGGATATAAAGAATTCAATACCTCAGAAAAATTCATAAAGAAGATGAAAGAATTGGGACTTCACACAGAAACCAGGATTTGCCATCACAGGAACAAAAGCGTATTGAATGAAGAGAAGAAGGAGAAGCAAGTCTTGCACTTTTAGGAGAGTTGGATGCTCTGAGAATCCCGGAACATGCCTATGTAAATCCTGAAACAGATGCGGCTCACTGCTGTGGACATCATGCACAGATGGCAGGAATATTTGGTGCGGCACTTGCACTTACAGTACCTGAGATTGCAGAAAAACTGGGTGGACAGGTAGTATTTTTTGCCACACCTGCAGAAGAGTATGGTGAGATTGAATTTAAGAATCAGCTGCGTGAGCAGGGCAAGATTCGCTATGGAGGTGGAAAATGTGAATTGATCCGTACAGGAGCGTTTGATGATATTGATCTCTGCCGGGCGCATCATATTCAGCCGGGAGATGAAATTCAAGTCGGAAGCGGAACAGGAAATGGATTTGTATCAAAAGTAATCCGCTATTTAGGAAAAGCAGCTCATGCAGCCGGAGCACCTGACAAGGGAGTGAATGCACTTTCTGCAGCTTCTCTTGGCCTTCAGGCATTAGGGCTCAACCGTGAGACTTTTCGTGACGAAGACTGCGTCCGTGTTCATCCGATCATTACGAAAGGTGGAAATCTGGTTAATGTTATTCCGGATGAAATTGTGATCGAGACACTGGTAAGAGCGAAAACAATTGAAGCATTTACGGATGCGGCAAAGAAAACAGATCGTTCTTTTCAGGCAGGTGCAGTGGCGATGGGAGCAAACGTAGAGATTACTACACTGCCGGGATACCTTCCGACACTTGCAGAACAGGCTTTGCCGGAGTTGAAGAGAGCTGCAGAACTTGCAGCACCGGAAGTACCTGTAAGAGAGGCTGCGGGACATTCCGGCGGTTCTACAGATGTAGGTGATGTGCAGCATCTGATGCCTGTTTATACATTCAATACAGGCGGTGTAAAAGGCGGACTTCATCAGATTAACTTTGAAGTGACGAATGAAGAAGAGGCTTATATTGATACAGCGAAAATGTTTGCATTGGCAGCATATGGATTGCTGAAAGAGAAAGCTGCAAGAAGTAAAGAACTGGTTAAAAATTACAAACCGGTATTCAAAGATTCTGCAGAATATACAAAATTTATGGAGCAGTTTGATTCTAAGGAAGTACTTGATTGATAGTTAAGGAATTTAGTTGTGTAAGGAACAATGCGGGAGATTATGAAGAAAATTACAATTTCATAATCTCCTGCGTTTTGTATGTTTACAGTCCTCAGGTCAATCGGATAATCTCTCGTCATGGCACTTCAGATATGTAATTGTGGAGAGCACGAAATATAGATCATTAAAAATCGTTGCAAATCATTTGCAACGATTCTATTATATAAAAATAAAGAAACTGCTTAAAGCTATGAAACATGAGGTATACGAAAGACAGGAGGAATGAATAATGTATACACCTGCAAAAGAACGATACAATATCATGGAATATAACCGCTGTGGAAGAAGCGGATTACTGCTTCCCAAGATTTCGCTTGGATTATGGCATAATTTCGGAGATACTTCTGATTATGAAAACATGAAGCAGCTGTGTTTCACAGCTTTTGACAATGGTATCACACAGTTTGATCTTGCCAATAATTACTATCCGGCTTACGGAAGTGCGGAGAAAAATTTCGGCAGAATATTAAAAAGAAGAACTGATGCCATACCGTGATGAGCTGATCATCACAACAAAGGCAGGCTATGATATGTGGGAAGGCCCTTACGGCAACTGGGGCAGCCGCAAATATCTGCTGGCGAGCCTGGATCAGAGCCTGAAACGTATGGGCCTGGAGTATGTGGATATTTTCTATCATCACCGGATGGATCCGGAGACGCCGCTGGAGGAGACAATGGGAGCTCTGGCAACAGCTGTTTGTCAGGGAAAGGCACTCTATGTAGGACTTTCAAATTATGATGGAGAGACTTTGGAACAGGCAGCAGCGATCCTGAAAGATCTGAAATGCCCGTTTGTGATCAATCAGAACCGTTATTCTATATTTGACAGAACAGTAGAAAAGAATGGATTAAAGGATATGACCGGCAATCTGAAAAAAGGACTCATTACATTCAGTCCTCTGGCACAGGGACAGTTGACGGACCGTTATCTCAATGGGATCCCGGAAGACAGCCGTATTCGAAAGGACGGAAGATTTTTGAAAGAAAGTATTCTTACCGCAGAGCGTATGGAACAGATTCGTAAGTTAAATGAACTGGCGGCTCAGCGTGGTGAGAAGCTTGCGGACATGGCACTTGCCTGGCTGCTTCAGAAAAAAGAAGTTACCAGTGTCCTGATCGGTGCATCAAAAAACGCAGCAGATCCTGGATAATATAAAAGCAATCCACAGTGCACCGTTTACAGAGGAAGAATTGCAGAAGATTGATGAGTACAGTCTGTAGTCCTTGACATCCCGCCCGCTTATATGCTACGATTTAAATTACGAATGTGGATATATGACAAACGCATTGATGAAGAGAGTATGTAACAGGAAATCTTACAGAGAATCCCGTGAACTGCAAGTGAGAATACTGCAGTGTGATGCTGAGAGGGACAGGTGGAACGTTACAGAAGATGGCTTACTGAGCGGTGTGGATGAGCATGGAAAATGTGTTCACGAAGGGTTCCGCCCTTTACAGCGGAGAGGTGGAGTGGTGACTTCACCCGCAGAGACTGTCGGTTGCGAGACTGATAGTGAATGGAAGTGGTAACACGGATTTTCGTCTTCCCTGGGATTTACGAATTGTAACAGAAGTTATGAGGAGTGAATGCAGGGAAGATTTTTTATTTAACAGGAAACTGAGTTTCCTGTTATTGGCAGCCAAAGCAGGATGCGCATTCGCGCGAAGAAGCAGGTTATGTAGATATTCAGATTCTGGGCAATTCTATATTTCATATATCCGGTAAACATAAAAGGAGAGAAAAACATGTGTGAAAAATGTAATAAAGGAAAATATTATATTACAACAGCAATCGCTTATGCATCAGGCAAACCGCATATCGGGAACAGCTATGAGATCGTACTGGCGGATGCGATCGCAAGATATAAAAGAAGTCAGGGATACGATGTATTCTTCCAGACCGGTACAGATGAGCATGGTCAGAAGATCGAGCTCAAAGCAGACGAAGCAGGTGTTACACCAAAGGAATTCGTTGACAATGCATCCTGCGAGATCAAGAAGGATCTGGGATCTGATGAACACTTCTTATGACAAATTCATCCGTACAACAGACGAAGATCACGAAGCACAGGTTCAGAAGATTTTCAAAAATATGTACGACAAGGGAGATATTTACAAGGGTTCCTACGAAGGAATGTACTGTACTCCGTGTGAATCCTTCTGGACAGAGTCTCAGTTAGTGGACGGCAAGTGCCCTGACTGTGGCAGAGAGTGTAAGCCTGCAAAGGAAGAGGCATACTTCTTCAAAATGAGCAAGTACGCTGACAGATTGATTGACCATATCAACAAGCATCCTGAATTCATACAGCCGGTATCACGTAAGAATGAAATGATGAATAACTTCCTGCTTCCGGGCTTACAGGATCTGTGTGTATCCAGAACCTCCTTTAAGTGGGGAATCCCTGTAGATTTTGATGATAAGCATGTTGTATATGTATGGCTGGATGCGCTGACCAACTATATCACAGGAATCGGATATGACTGCGACGGTAACAGCACAGAACTGTTTAATAAGAACTGGCCTGCAGACCTCCACTTGATCGGAAAAAGATATTATCCGTTTCCATACCATCTACTGGCCAATCTTCCTCATGTCTCTAGATCTGCCGCTTCCGAAGCAGGTATTCGGACATCCGTGGCTGCTACAGGGCGACGGCAAGATGAGTAAGTCCAAAGGAAATGTACTTTACGCTGATGAACTGGTTGATTTCTTCGGTGTGGATGCTGTCCGTTACTTTGTACTTCATGAGATGCCGTTTGAAAATGATGGTGTGATCACTTGGGAATTGATGGTAGAGCGTATGAACTCTGACCTTGCAAATACACTTGGAAACCTGGTAAACAGAACTATTTCCATGACAAATAAATACTTCGGCGGTGTTGTAACAGATAAGGGTGTTGCCGAGACAGAAGAAGAAAAAGGCTGTCGATGCAGATCTTAAGGCTGTCACAGAAGATACCCGAAGAGAGTCGATGCGAAGATGGATGAACTGCGTGTTGCAGATGCAATCACAGAGATCTTCGTACTGTTCAAACGCTGCAACAAATACATCGACGAGACAATGCCGTGGGCACTTGCAAAAGATGAGGCAAAGAAAGATCGTCTGGAGACCGTTCTCTACAACCTGATCGAGAGCATCAAAGCAGGAGCAAAACTTCTGGAATCCTTCATGCCGGAGACTTCAGAGAGAAGATCCTTGCTCAGCTTGGAGACGGAAAAAGTAACAGAAAACCGGAGATCCTTTTCGCAAGACTGGATGTCAATGAAGTAATGAAAAAAGTAGAAGAACTTCACCCACATGTAGAAGAGAAGGAAGAGGCAAAAAGAAGAAGCTGACGAAGAAGTGATCGACATCGAAGCAAAACCAGAGATCACATTCGATGACTTTGGAAAGATGCAGTTCCAGGTTGGTGAGATCATTTCCTGCGAAGCAGTCAAGAAATCCAAGAAGCTTCTCTGCTCACAGGTTAAGATCGGAAGTCAGGTAAAACAGATCGTTTCCGGAATTAAGAAACATTACTCTGCAGAAGAGATGGTAGGCAAGAAGGTTATGGTTCTTGTGAACTTAAAACCTGCAAAACTTGCCGGAGTATTATCTGAGGGTATGTTAGCAAAGGAATATCCATTTGTATATGCGGCAGTCGGGATTCATCCGGATGAGGTCGGAAGCCTGAATGAAGAGACCTTTGCACAGATGAAAGAGCTGTTTAAAGAGGAGAAAGTGGTTGCGGTAGGCGAGATCGGTCTGGATTATTACTGGGACAATGAGCCGAGAGAAGTGCAGAAAAAAAATGGTTTATACGGCAGCTGGAACTGGCAGGGGAGCTGGATCTTCCGGTTCTGATCCACAGCCGGGAGGCAGCGGCAGATACCATGGAGATTATGAAAGAGCATGCGAAAGGACTAAGCGGTGTGATCCATTGTTATTCTTATTCCAAAGAAATGGCACAGGAATATATCAAGATGGGATTCTATATCGGCGTTGGCGGAGTGGTAACGTTCAAGAATGCGAAGAAGTTGAAAGAAGTAGTGGAAAATATTCCGCTGACATCAATTGTACTCGAGACGGACTGCCCGTACATGGCGCCGGAACCAAACCGTGGAAAACGCAACAATTCTGCTTATATCCGTTATGTGGCAGAGAAGATTGCGGAATTAAAGGGCATTACGTATGAAGAAGTAGTCGAACAGACGGAGAAAAAAATGCCAGAGATATGTATTCCGAATTGTTTCATGCCGAGACCGAAGGTAGGATCAGCGGTTATACGCTTGACCTGTCATCAGGAGAAACCGGTGCAGGTGCAGGATGAGAAGCTGATGTTCAACATCATCCGTGCATCTTTCAACCAGAGAAGGAAGACACTGGCGAACGGTCTGAAGAATGCGGCGACATTAGATTTTACAAAAGAAGAAGTGGAAGCAGCGATTGATGCACTTGGAAAGGGTGCAAGTGTGAGAGGTGAGACACTGACACTGGAAGAATTCGCAAGATTGAGTGATTTATTATCTCCATATAAGAAAGGATGATGACGATGGACAGAAAAGAAGGGCAGACACTATTTGAGGTAACACCGGAAATCAGCCATTTTGCAGAACTTTGCGAGAAGAACAATGCGATAGACAAAGAGCTGTATACGAAGTACGAAGTCAAACGGGGACTCCGTGACCTGAACGGAAAAGGTGTCCTTGCGGGACTTACGAACATTTCCGATGTATGTGCGAAGAAGATCGTGAACGGAGAGGAAGTGCCATGTGCAGGAAATCTTTACTATCGCGGCTACAATATCAAAGATCTGGTGCAGGGGTTTCTGAAAGATAAGCACTATGGATTTGAGGAAATCGCCTATCTGCTGTTATTCGGTGAACTTCCGGATAAGACGCAGCTGCAGACATTTCATGAGACACTGGTGGAAAGACGGACATTGCCGCCGACATTTGTCCGTGATGTGATCATGAAAGCGCCAAGCCGTGACATGATGAACAGCCTGTCGAGATCGATCTTAAGCCTGTACACGTATGATCCTCATGCAGACGATACGTCGATTCCAAATGTACTGCGTCAGTGCCTGAATCTGATCAGTCAGTTCCCGATGCTGATGGTCTATGGTTATCATGCATATAATTACCGTATGGGAGAAGATCTCTTCATCTATGCACCGTCACCGGAATTATCAACAGCAGAGAATATACTGATGATGCTGCGTGAGAATAAGGAATATACGAAATTAGAGGCAAAGATCCTGGATATGGCACTTGTCCTTCATATGGATCACGGCGGCGGTAACAATTCTACATTTACAACGCACGTGGTAACATCATCCGGAACGGATACTTATTCGACGATCGTGGCTGCTATGGCATCTTTAAAAGGACCAAAGCACGGAGGAGCAAATGTCAAAGTAACCCAGATGTTTGACGATATGATGGAAAAAAGTCAGTGACTGGGAAGATGATGATGAGGTACGCCGGTATCTGACCGATTTTGTTGGATAAGAAGGCATTTGACCGGAAAGGACTGATCTACGGAATGGGGCATGCAATCTATTCCTGTATCTGACCCGAGAGCCGATATTTTTAAAAGTTCGTTAAGCAGCTTAAAAAGAGAAAAAGGGCTGTGAGAAGGAATATGCACTGTATGAAAAGGTAGAGCACATGGCACCGGAGGTCATCGCAGAAAAGCGTAAGATATACAAAGGTGTAAATGCCAATGTGGACTTTTACAGCGGACTGGTTTACAGTATGCTGGATCTTCCGCCGGCATTGTATACGCCGATCTTTGCAGCGGCACGTATCGTAGGATGGAGTGCACACCGTCTGGAAGAGCTTAAGAATGTAGATAAGATCATTCGTCCGGCGTACAAACCGCTGGCCGAATACAAAGAGTATGTCAGAATGGATGATAGATGATGAAGCATGAATTTTATTATACATCCAGAGATTCCGTGACAAAGATCCATGCGATCGAATGGCTTCCGGATAGAGAGATAAAAGGTGTCTTACAGATATGTCATGGAATGGTGGGAGTATATTGATCGTTATGATGAATTTGCCGAATTTATGTCGGAGCACGGATATTGTGTAGTCGGACATGATCATCTGGGACATGGAAAATCTATACAGACAGAAATTGATCTGGGATATTTTGATGAACGGAAAGGAATCAGTATGTGATCGGAGATATTTATCAGCTGCAGGAGATGACACGGAAAAAATATCCGGATGTGCCGTATTTTATGCTGGGGCACAGTATGGGGTCATTCCTGTTGAGACAGTATCTGACGATGTATGCGGAAGGAAGGTCTTGCGGAGCTGTCATTATGGGGAACCGGTCATCAGGGAATGCTGACGCTTTGTGCGGGAAGGATGATCTGCAGGATCATCGCAGCGTTCAAAGGATGGAAATACAAAAAAGTACATTTGTGGATAGTCTGAGCTTTGGAGGTTTCAATAAGAAATTTGAACCTGGTGAGACATCGAAGGAATGGATCACATCCGATAAGAAAAAACAGGATGAATATGTGCGGGATCCGCTGTGTTCCTATACATTTACACTGGGAGCCTATTATCAGATGTTTACCGGTATGAAGGTTCTGGTACGGAAGGGAAGTATGAAACGGATTCCGAAGACGCTTCCGGTGCTCTTTACGGCAGGATCCGATGACCCGGTAGGGGCTTTTCGGAAAGAATGTGATCAGAGTCTATGAGAAATATAGAGATGCCGGGATCAAAGATGTCGATCCATCTGTATGAAGGCGACCGGCATGAGATCTTGAATGAGGTGGACCGGCAGAATGTGTATCAGGATATCCTTGCATGGATCGAAGAAAGAAATAAAACAAAAGCGGAGTCGTAAAGACATCCGCAGAAATTATCGGTAAAAGTGGACCGTCAGAAGTAATCTTCTGGCGGCCTTTACTTTATGAGGGGGCGATAGTTGTTATCCAACTATCTGAAAGTATTATAATCAAGAAATGTGAAAAAAGTATGTTCATTTTATAAAAAATGCAACAAAAAACTCTCCTTTTCGGAGAGCTTTTTGTTGTTGTTATAATTACTAAAGGAATGAGAGTAAAGTGTACACCGGAGAGTGATTCCGGTGTTTTTACTTTATGAGGGGGGTGATAGTTGTTGCTTATCAACTATCTGATATATAGTATAGACAAAAAATATGTCTAAAGTATGTTAAAAACATAAAAGAATTCGAAAAAATCTTAACTAAAAATGAAGAAGACAAAACAGATTCTAAAGAGCGGAAAGTAAAGGACAGCATTCAGAGTATTTGCGTAAATGAGCAGTTACGATATCAAAGAATTCACCGGAGGTTGGTTTCAGAGTTAAAGGGCGTAATGCAATTTTTTTTCGAGAAGCGGTCTGTTTCCGTGCTCCCAACAGACCTTGATGACAGTGCGGATATCACGTTCAACACTATAACTTGTCGTATTATAGTGACGTGCGATGTCTGGATAAAGATACTTACTGACGAAAAGGAGGTAGTTTTCATCAGACAGACAAAGACGTATACCATAAATGAGATATTCATAGCCACGGTAAGTTGCACCAATACCAAGAGAGCGAATAAGATATTCTATTTCTGGCTCATGCATAATATGTCATCTTCTTTCTAAAAAATTTTGTTTGGAAGAACGACAAGATGAAAATCCCACGGAGTATGAAAAAATAAAAAAGATTCTTAAATCACCAGGGATTATTATATAAAAAAAATACCTTTACGAAAATATGGTTTATTGTTTTTAGACATAATATTAGCAGTTTCTATTTTAGACGACAGAACGGATAAAGAGCATATTTTCATAATATCTTAAGAATTTACAAGACCAGGACTTAAAAAATTAGTTGATATTCTTGTATAGTATAAGGGAGGTGATGAGAAATGTACAACATACTTGTATGTGATGATGATAGAGAGATTGTAGAAGCAATAGAGATATACCTGTCGCAGGAAGGATATAAAGTGTTAAAAGCCTATGACGGTGAGGAAGCGTTAAAAGTGCTGGACAGGGAGAAGTGGATCTTCTGATCATTGATGTGATGATGCCAAGATTGGATGGAATCCGCGCAACGTTAAAAATCCGGGAAAAACAGAATATGCCGATCATTATTTTGTCTGCAAAGTCAGAGGATGCGGATAAGATTCTCGGACTGAATATTGGAGCCGATGATTATATTACCAAGCCGTTCAATCCGCTGGAGCTGACAGCGCGGGTAAAAGTCCCAGCTTCGCAGATATACACAGCTTGGAAGCACGATCGATAAAAGTAATCAGGCTGTTTATGCGGTCGGTGGATTATCTATCGATGATGAACAGAAAGGAGGTTACGGTTGACGGGGAACCGGTCAGACTGACACCGATCGAATATAATATTTTATTATTACTGGTGAAAAATCAGGGGAAAGTATTTTCTATTGACCAGATATACGAAAGTATCTGGAATGAAGATGCTATCGGAGTAGATAATACGGTAGCTGTACATATCCGTCATATCAGAGAGAAGATCGAGATCAATCCGAAGGAGCCGAGATACCTGAAGGTGGTCTGGGGTGTCGGATATAAGATAGAAAAGCTTTAGGAAGGGGTATATATGAAGAAATGGTACCGAATGCCAAGAGTAAAATTCTTTTTGCTGGCAGCGGCACATATACTTGCAGTTGCAGGGGTGTTATGCATCCTGTGGGCTACGCGTTATCCGATGCTGATACAGGAGCTGTGTTCTGCTGATGCTGCGAAGACGTATGAGGAAAGCAATGCATTTGCCAATGCTGTGGCCAATGCCAATTATCACATCCTGGACGAGATCCAATATCAGACCTTATATGATACAGATGGAAAATATGACCCGGATAAGATCGTAGATGTGGCAAAATATGAAGATACAGGCGGGATAACGGGTAAAGACGAGACCGGACTGTCCTTCCGGCTGGGGGACATGTATTCCTGGGGCAAATTAATCGCAGAAACGATGACAGATGATGGTTCCGTCTCAGATACCCGGGACGAACAGGACGCTATCATTGTGTGTCAGCGGTCAGACGGAAGCTACCACTATTTCCGTTATAAAGAATTTAAACAGATGATCGACAGAGGGGATCTGTCATTTGTCATTACAGGAAACAGTTCTGCAGATGATATTCTGGATGAGCTGAAACAAGGGGAATATCAGGAAAGCAGCAGCGGGGAATCCAGATTCAGGGGACTTCAGGATATTGATGGAAAGATTGCTTACATCAATTGCTGGAATTATGACGGGGACAAAGATTCCTGGAGACTATAAGACGGTAAACGGAGAAACAGTACTCCAGCTTGTGAATAATTCCAAGACATGGAACGGCAGGCTGAGTGATGCCTACAGAATGATAAATGATGCGGCCGAGATCATCTATTCGGATGTTGACAATTATGTGCTAAACCAGAAGCAGTATCAGGAAGGAAATACGAATATCACATACCTGTATGTGAACCGGGATAACGGAACGGTCATTACGAATAAAAAGAAATATCAGGACTATGATTATTACGAGGAGAGCCTGGAACAAATAAAAAAAATCAGGGAAATATGTGATCGTAAGACCGAAGCTTGCAGACTATGAAAGTAATATTGAAAAAAGCCGGCAAAGGAGATTCAATGGCACAGGAATGGCAGAAGACAGTAGCCGGTTATGTAAATGCGTCAGATTATGTATATGCATCGGTTGTAGATACAGCGTATCCTGTGAAGATGATTTTACGAGCAGAAACAGATCTTTACACAATATGCGGCCGGGGCCAAAGCGGCCGGTATAGGGGGCAGCTCTGGCAGTCGCAGCTTATCTGGCGATTCTGGTGTTATTGACGATCGGAGCCGGAAGAAGTGCAGAAGATGAAGAATTGCATCTGGTGAAGTTTGATCACATAAAGACAGAACCGGCAGCAGTTGGTGTAATATTGCTCTGGGCAGTAGTTATGCTGGTAGTAACAAAAGCCGGGATATTTACATGGCAAAGCGTAAATGGAGAGACTATCTATACAGAAAATAAACAGATATATCTGCAAGGAATGGTGGTGGGATGTCTGGGGGCGCTGTATAGCTGTGCGATGTTCCTTCTAGGTTATCTGAGTCTGGTGAGAAGAATCAAGGCGAAGACTGTATGGAAGAACAGTGTATTCAGATGGCTGTTACTCTTTTTTGAAAGAGATGCTTCAAAACATCCGGTATCTGTGGAAAATGATGATCGGATTAGCAGCATTTTTACTGTTCCACTGGCTGACCTATATATTTGCTGCAGATGGGAGTACTACCTGGGCGTGGGCATTCATCTTGCTGGTAACAGATGCCGCAGCATTCGTCTGGATGGTTCAAAAGGCAAAAGGAACCGGAAAGATCATGATAGGGATCGAGAAGATTGCCGGCGGCGAAGTGGAGTATCAGATTCCGGTAAATGGATTACTGGCAGAGCAGAAAGAGATTGCAGAGAAAGTAAATTCTATTGGAGAAGGACTGGAAACAGCACTTGCAAAAAGAGTATGAAAAGCGAACGGCTGAAGACAGACCTCATTACGAATGTCTCGCATGATATCAAGACGCCGCTTACATCTATCATTAATTATGTAGAATTGTTAAAGCAGGAGGACTTTAAGGATCCGAAGATCCGGCGTTACATTGAAGTTCTGGAACAGAAATCACAGCGCCTGAAGACATTGACAGAAGACGTCGTAGAGGCTTCCAAGGTAAGTTCAGGGAATATTACGTTGGAATTCATGAACCTGAACCTGGTGGAAATGATCCAGCAGACGAGTGGAGAATTCGAGGAAAAATTCAAGGCAGGAGATCTGGAAGAGGTCATGAACCTTCCGAATGAGGAGATTGTGATCCGCGCAGATGGAAGACGACTTTGGAGAGTGCTGTCTAATATATATAACAATGCAGCAAAATATGCGATGCAGGGAACAAGAGTTTATGCTGATCTTGAGAAGAAAGATGGCATGGCATGCTTCAGCCTGAAGAATATATCGGCACGGCCGCTGAATATCCCGGCTTCCGAGCTGACAGAACGATTCATCCGCGGGGATGTATCAAGAAGCACAGAAGGCAGTGGTCTGGGATTGTCAATCGCACAGTCGCTGACGGAAATGCAGGGCGGAACATTTGAATTATATCTGGATGGAGATTTGTTTTAAAGTGACAATAAAATTCCCGGTTTCATAGTTGGGGACGGAGGATTGCATGCAATCCTCGTCCTTAACTGCATTTTCTCGGTTCTGTCCGGTAAAATTGCTATCCATGATACTTGCGCTCTTGTCTAAAAAAAACAGTAAAATATAATATTATGAATGAATTAAGTAAATTATTACAGGAAAATTTAAATATAGAATTTATATCAGCAACGCTGAGTAATCCGAAGAAGAAAGACGATGTGCAGAAGGTAAAGGTAAGACCTGTACTGAAAAAGAGGTACTTTACTTCCAGTTTGAATCGTTCCGGAACAATCAGGCATTTCACGAGAATGTGGAGGAGAAAAAGCTTGTGAAATACTTCTCGAATATATGGGAAATATGCGCCAGATGCAGATGGAGACACAGAGAGCGGATTATACGGTTCTTGTAAGTAAAAAAGGAAAAGTGACCATAAAAAGTAAGATAAAAAAGGGCGGGAAAAAGAAGATTGATATGAGCCATGACCGTAAGAAAAAGTATGTGTTGGAAGAGGGAGTCCCGGTACCGTTTCTTCAGGATCTTGGAGTTATGACGCAGGATGGAAAGATTGTGCGTGCAAAATCCGATAAGTTCCGCCAGATCAACCGTTTTCTGAGTTTATCGAAGATATCCTTCCGGAGCTGGATAAGGGAAGAGAACTTACAATCCTGGATTTTGGCTGTGGAAAGTCTTATCTTACATTTGCCATGTATTATTACCTGCATGAATTGAAAGAATATGACATAAGAATCATAGGACTGGATCTGAAGAAGGAGGTGATCCGTCACTGTAATGAACTGAGTGAGAAATACGGCTATGAAAAGCTGAGATTTCTGGAAGGGGATATTGCAGATTATACCGGAGTCAACAAAGTAGATATGGTAGTAACTCTACATGCCTGTGATACGGCAACGGATTATGCACTGGCGAAAGCGGTCGGCTGGGATGCAAAAGTGATCCTGTCTGTACCATGCTGCCAGCATGAATTGAACCGACAGATCCGGAATGAGGTATTAGAACCGGTATTAAGATATGGACTGTTGAAGGAACGTATGGCGGCGCTGATCACGGACGGACTCCGGGCACAGTATCTGGAGCGCGAGGGGTATGAAGCACAGGTACTGGAATTCATCGATATGGAACACACACCGAAGAATATCCTGATTCGGGCAGTAAAAAGGAATCAGAAAGCAGATCAGAAAGAATCTGTAAGGCGGCAGCAAATCGAAGCATCTATTCGGAAATGTGAAGCAGAACTCAGGGTGTCACCGACACTAGGGCGCCTGTTAGATAACCAGGGAAAAACGGAATAAAGAGGGAGTATAAATGACATTAACTTTAAAGAAACGTTTGATAAATGTGGGCGTTCTGTCTGCAGTATTTATCGTGGCTGTCATTATATTCAGCTACGTGACGAATAAGGGAATGACAACATGACGGCTGATATGGGAGCCGCAACATTTCCACAGATCTCATTTTCATATGGAGATTATAAGATCAATACACTTACAGGCTATGCAAAGAGGATGGATGTGTCTTCTATGCATAATACCATCACTCCGGTAGCCAATCAGAGTCTGGATGTAAATATAGAAGCATATGGCAATAAATTTACAGGAGCCAGCTATAAAGTCTACACACTGGACGGGACAAGTGAACTGGAATCTAAGAAAATCAAAAAGGCAGGAAAGAACTTCAGTCTGGATCTGAGTGCAGATAAGATACTGGATGAAGAAAGAATTCTGGAGGTTCGGCTGAACAGAAATGGTGCGGATCCGGTATATTTCTACACCAGAATTGTCAGTGATGAAGATGCAAATGTTGCACAGTGTCTGAATTATATCAGTGATTATCATGAAAATGCACTTGCAAAGGCAGAGAATGCAGGCGTAGGAGCAGCGCTTGAGCCGACGGATGATGCGGATAATACGACGCTTCAGCATGTAACGATCAATTCGAATTACGAACAGGTTACATGGGGCAGTCTGAAACCACAGGTAGAACAGGAAGAACGCTGGAGTATCAAAGAACTGAACAGTACCTGCATGTCGGTATTGTTACAATACAGGGTAAGCTGTAAAGGAGAGGAAAATGAATCCGACCGGTATGCGGTCAAAGAATTCTTCCGTGTCAGATACATCGCAGATGCACAAAAGACATACCTCTTAGATTATGACAGAACGATGGATCAGATATTTGATGCGACGAAGAAGGTTCTGAATGAGAAGGAATTATCCTCGGAATTGCACCAACGAATCTGTCTTATAAGGTGAATAAAGACGGACGATCGTATCATTTGTCGAGGCAAATGAACTTTGGAATTATAATAAAGATTCGGATGAGGTGTCACTTGTATTCGGATTTTCAGATGCGGAAAATACAGATGTGAGAAATCTGGTTCGGATCACAAGATCAAGATTTTGAAAGTAGACGCAAAGGGCAACACGACCTTCCTTGTGTCGGGATATATGAATCGTGGTGAGCATGAAGGTGAAGTCGGAGTGGCCGTATATTATTACGATATAGAGAAAAATTCCGTGGAAGAGAAAGTCTTTATCTCTACCAATAAATCTTATGCACAGGCAGTCAGTGAACTGGGAGAAATGTCTTATTATGATGCGAAGACAGACATGCTCTACACCATGGTGGACGGTACACTATATCAGTATAGTATAGAGGATGATGAGAAAACAGTACTGGTCAAAGGTCTGGACGCACAGCAGTATGTCGTATCGGAAGATGGAAGTCTGATCGCATATCAGGCAGACGGAGAACTTGGAACTGCAACGAAAGTATCGATCCTGAATGTAGGGACAGGAAAGAAGCAGAAAATAACCTGCAGCGAAGGAGAATGCATCCGTCCACTGGGCTTCATCAGAAGTGATTTTGTATATGGAATTGCGAAGACGGAAGACATAGGAAATACCGTGTCCGGAGAAGCAACCGTCCCAATGTACAAATTGGAGATCCGGAATCAAAAAGGAAAAGTGATTAAAACCTATCAGACAGATGGCATTTACATTTTAAATGCAGCATTTGATGAAGATATGATCACGCTGGAGCGTGCATCAAAGGATGGGGACACCTATACTGCAACAGCTCCGGATTATATTACGAACAATGAACAGAAGACGAAAAGCAATATTACACTGGAGACATATGCGACAGATCTGAAGCAGACACAGGTACGACTGACATACAATGATGGGATATCAGATAAGGAACCAAAAGTACTGAAACCAAAACAGATCCTGTTCGAGACACCGCAGACGATCACATTTTCAGACAAAGACGCACCGGAGAAATATTATGTCTATGGACATGGTGAGATCCAGGGTGTGTATACAAAGGCAGGGGATGCGATCAAGAAAGCAAATGATTACAACGGAGTGGTAGTCGATTCCTCACAGGACTATGTATGGGAGCGTGGTAACCGTAACCTGCAGTATTCGATCACAGAGAAAGATGATGTATTAAATACAATCAAGGACCGTCTTAAAAACCAGGAGAAGCCAATTGATATTTTGAAGGATATAAATGATGGTGCTGCCTATGACCTGACCGGATGTACGACAGAAGAGATCCTGTACATTATCAATCAGGACAGACCGGTCATTGCAATGCTGGATTCGCAGAATGCCGTCATTCTGGTGGGATATAGTGATACGAATGTTGTGTATGAAGACTTGAATGACAGTACAAGACACAGCGTGAAGTATGAAGAGATGGATCAGATGACATCCGGAAGCGGAAATGCGTATATTGGATAATAGTGAATACAGAATGAAAAAGAGCGGACATAGGGCGTGTGAAAAAGTTTTGCTTTTTTCACACGCCAGATTTTTAGGCTGTGCGGAAAAGCGTTACTCTTATATTTCTTTAATGCCCCATACACGATCAGACCAAGAATGGTGCAGGAAATCACCTCACCAATTCCGACTGTCAGCATCATAAACGGAATAGGAAGTGTTACACCATAACCGTAACGCAGTACGAACGGAACGATGATGATATTCGAAATGATTGGTGGAAATGTTGCGACAACTGGTTTCTGCTCACGCAGTTTCCATGTAAAAAATGCACCGATCAATGTTGCAATACTGCCAAATACAATATCCGGAAGGATCGCACCGCCCAGAATATTACCGATCAGACATCCGACAAAGAGTCCCGGAATAGCAGCTGGTGTAAATATTGGTAAAATAGTGAGTGCCTCGGAGATACGAACCTGTACTTCTCCGAAAGAAAATGGTGCAAAAATGTAAGTCAACACCACGTAGATCGCAGCGATCATGGCTGCCTGGGTCATGAAACTAAGATTTTTGTTTTTCATTTTTCAATTCTCCTTTAGTTTTGTTTTTTACGTGTGGAAGGTCACGAACACACGCGCCGTAGCGGATCTTCATTTAACGCCGGAAAGCGGCGGTCAGCCCTGTTCGACCTTGGTTTTGTGGGCTTTGTGACGGGTGATAGTATAGCATGCGGAAGAGTAAAAATCAAGTGTGGGAATTTGCCGTTTAATTCATCATCGTGGCTTACCCCGCTCCATGATACTAAATTCAACAGCAACTTAATACAAATAAATATACTTCGGAATCCCATTCTCATACACCGTATTCATCTCTCCCTGAATCAACGGTGTCAGATAATCCACCATCTTTTCCGTTACATCATTTCCCGCATCATTAATATAATCTGCAGGCACACTCTTGATTGCATTCGCAATATCACATACCGGGAGTGCTTTAAATTCCGTAGCATAAGGCTTGTCAGAAGTGCGGATCACAGCAGCCATCATACCGCCTGCACCCTCAAGTGCATACTGGCAGGCAGCCTTTCCGAGCATTCTGGATTCCTGAATGTCGGTTGCACTTGCAAGGTGTGCGGCGCAGCGCTGCATCAGGTTCAGCTCGATAGAACGTACCTTGCATCCGATCTCATTTCTTACAGCATCTTCCAGAACCTTTGCGGCACCGGCGATATAGCTGTGGCCGAAGGAATCGACAGCGGAGCTCTGTACTTCTTCGGAAATGTAGCGACCGTCTTTGTTCTTCACACCTTCGCTGACAGCGATGATCACGGCATCCTGTTCTTCCAGTTTTGCTTTTTCACATCTTTCAGGAATGTGTCAATGCTGAATGGTACTTCGCAGAGATAGATAAAGTCAGGTCCTTTCGCACCATTTGCACGGGCGAGGCAGGAAGCTGCAGTCAGCCATCCGGCGTCACGGCCCATCACTTCTACGATTGTTACGGCCTTGGTTGTGTATACGTGGCAGTCGCGTTCCAGCTCGGCAAATGTGGTTCCGATATATTTTGCGGCAGAACCAAAACCAGGACAGTGGTCCGTTCCGCAGAGATCATTGTCGATGGTCTTAGGAGCACCGACAACCGTAATGTCTGTGATTCCTTTGTCGTTCAGATATTTGGAAAGCTTGTCTACTGTATCCATGGAATCATTTCCACCGATGTAGATGAAGCAGTCGATGCTGTATTTGCGCAGAACAGAGATGATTGTCTCGTATTCGTCTGCACATACGGCAATCTTTTTAATTTCACGCGGCAGGAGCCGAGTGCAGAAGCAGGGGTCTGACAAAGAAGATCCAGTTCGGATACATTTGTGATCTTGAGTTTTTAAGATCTATCAGGTTCTCATTTAATACTCCCTGGATTCCATTGACTGATCCATAGATTTTGTCTACGGATGGGCTGGAAAGAGCGTTCTCAATTACTCCGGCAAGAGTTGCGTTGATCGCAGAAGTTGGTCCGCCGGACTGTGCAACTAGTAAGTTCTTCATATGATGATCTCCTAACTTTTGATATTTCTTCCATCTGACTTATTAACTGAAAAATTCGGATAAGTAAGATAGTAAATTCAGTAAATATAGTATAACATAAATCTGGCTGATATGGTATAATAGGAATATATGTGAGTTTTTAAAAAGGAGAATAATTGGCATGGAATTGACAACAATTAGAGAATTATATAAAAACAGTGATTCTTACATGGATCAGAAAGTAACCATCGGTGGATGGGTAAGAAGTATCCGCGGATCCAAAGCATTTGGATTCATCGTGGTAAATGACGGAACATTCTTTGAGCCTTTACAGGTTGTATATCACGACAAGCATTCGAGATCCAGGCAGATACTGTAGAAGTAGAAGGAGCATCCGCACCGGATTACCCACTTCAGAAGAAGCGTCACAGCTTTGAATATCTGAGAACAATCGCACATTTAAGACCTAGAACAAATACATTCCAGGCAGTATTCCGTGTACGTTCCCTGTGCGCTTATGCGATCCACAAATTCTTCCAGGAGAGAGGATTTGTTTACGTTCATACACCACTGATCACAGGAAGCGACTGTGAGGGTGCAGGAGAAATGTTCCAAGTAACGACTATGGATCTGAATAACGTACCGAAGAATGAAGACGGAAGCGTAGATTATTCCAAAGATTTCTTCGGGAAAAGAGACAAGCCTTACTGTAAGCGGACAGTTAAATGGTGAGACTTACGCACAGGCATTCCGCAATATTTATACATTCGGACCGACATTCCGTGCAGAGAACTCTAACACAACAAGACATGCGGCAGAGTTCTGGATGATCGAGCCGGAGATCGCATTTGCAGATCTGGATGACGATATGTTCGTTGCAGAAGCAATGTTAAAGTATGTCATCAACTATGTATTAGAGAATGCACCGGAAGAGATGAACTTCTTCAATTCATTCGTAGACAAAGGGACTTCTGGAGAGACTGCACAACGTAGTATCTTCTGATTTCGCAAGAGTGACATATACAGAGGCTGTAGAACTTCTTGAGAAACACAATGATAAATTTGAATACAAAGTAACATGGGGAACAGACCTTCAGACAGAGCACGAAAGATACCTGACAGAAGAAGTCTTCAAACGCCCGGTATTTGTAACTGATTAGCCAAAGGAAATCAAAGCTTTCTACATGAAGATGAATGATGATAACAAGACCGTAGCAGCAGTTGACTGTCTGGTTCCTGGAATCGGTGAGATCATCGGAGGAAGCCAGAGAGAGGACGACTACGATGAGCTGAAAGCAAGAATGGATGAACTGGGACTGAAAGAAGAAGACTACAAGTTCTACATGGATCTTCGTAAATATGGTTCTACAAGACATGCCGGATTCGGACTTGGATTCGAAAGATGCGTCATGTATCTGACAGGAATGGGCAATATCCGTGACGTAATTCCATTCCCAAGAACTGTCAATAACTGTGAACTGTAATAGAGGATCATGTGGATAACAACACGTGAAAAACGTATATGGGGACGGGGGATTTATAAAAATCCGCCGTCCCCATATAGAATGGAGGGCAGTATGAATATATTAGTAGTAGATGACGAAAAGGAAATCGCAGATGTAGTAGAGCTTTTTATCTCCAGAATGACCAATACAAAGTATTCAAATTTTACAACGGCCAGGATGCACTGGACTGTATTAACAGTACGAAGATCGATCTTGCGATCCTGGATATTATGCTTCCGGATATTGACGGATTCCAGATCCTCAAGCGATTCGGCAGAAATATACATTTCCGGTGATCATGCTGACGGCGAAGACGGAATACATGGATAAGATCACCGGGCTTACGCTGGGAGCGGATGACTATATTCCGAAACCGTTCAACCCACTGGAGCTGGTGGCGAGAGTGAAAGCACAGCTTCGCCGGTGTACACAGTATAATGAAGGAAACCAAAGAAGAAGGAGATGTCCTGGATTTCGGAGGGCTGCTTCTGAACCGGACTTCTCATGAGTGCGTATACAATGAAGTGCCGCTGACACTGACACCGATCGAATTCGACATCCTCTGGCTTCTCTGTGAGAACCGGGGAAAGGTCATAAGCTCAGAAGAATTGTTCGAGAAAGTATGGCATGAGAAATATTATAAGAACAGTAACAACACGGTGATGGTGCATATCCGTCATCTCCGCGAGAAGATGAGTGCACCGACAGGCAAGTCTGATTTTATCAAGACTGTGTGGGGAGTGGGCTATAAGGTTGAAGAATAATTATCGGAAATTAAAATTCAGTATCCTCTTGCAGACGGTGCTGGTCACAGCGCTTACCGTTCTGGTAGGGGGGTACTGCTTAAATTTGTGATCGATGGAATTTATAATGACAGTTTTGCCAGAACTTTTGTAGATGTTCTGGTATTTCTGAATATAAATGAAAAGACGGCGATCCATCTTTACTGGCAGCTGATCGGAGATAACAAGACATTTTTTCATGATTGTTGGTTATCTGATCCTTTTTGCGCTGTTTTTTATGTTGCGCTTTCTCAGATGACAAAATATCTGGATCAGATCGATCATGGAATTGAAAATATTATATCGGAATCTACAGATCCCATTCATCTGATCACAGAATTAAAACCAATAGAGATCCGTTTGAATGAGATTAAAGCAACATTAAAACGGCAGGAGCTGGAGGCATCGGAAGGCGAAAAGAAGAAAAACGACCTGGTGCTTTTTCTGGCGCATGATCTGAAGACGCCGCTGACTTCGATCGTGGCGTATCTTACGATGCTCGAAGATCATCCCGACATGCCGGAAGAAGAACGAAAAGCATATACTCACATCGCATTGGAAAAATCCATCCGATTGGGAGAGCTGATCAATGAATTTTTTGATATTACGAGATATAATCTTCAGAATATCGAACTGGAACCGGTAGAGATTGATCTTACGATGATGTTTTTGGAACAGCTTGCAGATGAGCTGTACGGAGTCCTCCAGGAAAGAAAGCTGACCTGTGAAGTGGATGTAGAAGAAGATCTGATGATCTACGGAGATCCGGACAAGCTCGCAAGAGTATTCGATAATATCTTAAGAAACGCAATTGCTTACTGCTATGCAAATACGGAGATCCGATTGAAGCAAAATAAAGGATGGGGACATCGAGATCACATTTACCAATGCAGGAGATAAGATTCCGGGCGATATGCTTCAGACGATATTCGAGAAATTCTATCGCGTGGATGGTTCCAGATCGACAGGAACCGGCGGCGCAGGTCTGGGACTTGCGATCGCCAAACAGATCGTGGAGCTGCACGGAGGAAGAATCCTGGCAAAAAGTGATGACAACCGGACACAGTTTGTCGTAACACTGCCATCGAAAGAGAAGACAGAACAGAAAGAAGGGAAGCGAGGATGAAGTTCATACACATCGCAGACTTGCATTTAGGGGGCAAAGCCGGACGCGGGAAACGCGTACAGTCAAAAAATAGAGAACAGGAGCTCTGGGACAGCTTTCGTGATATCATAACAATCTGCAATCAGAAAAAGACAGATTTGTTGCTGATCGCGGGGGACCTGTTCCACAGGCAACCACTTTTAAGAGAATTAAAAGAAATGAATTCCATACTGGAGATGCTGGAGCAGACAGAAGTTGTTATGATCGCCGGTAATCATGATCATATCAGGAAAAACTCTTATTACCGAACATTTACCTGGGCACCGCATGTGCACATGATCTGCTCGCAGGAAATGAGCTGTGTGGAACTTGACCGGATCCAGACGGCTGTCTATGGATGCAGTTATCATTCCAGAGAAATTCTGGAGCCGTTATATGATCATGCAGTTCCGGAAGGACGGCAGAAGTATGAGATTTTGCTTGCACACGGCGGGGATGAGAAACATATTCCGATCAAGAGTAATCAGATCATGACGCTTGGGTATGATTATGCTGCATTTGGACATATCCACAAGCCGCAGATGCTGGTGGAGAACCGGATGGCATATGCCGGATCGCTGGAGCCGACGGATGTAGGTGATACAGGAGCTCATGGTTATATCGAAGGAAAGCTCACCGGAAATGGTTGTCAGATCCGTTTTGTGCCACATGCACTGCGTGAATACAGACACTGCGAGGTACAGGTGGATAAATCTGTGACCGGCCATGTACTGAGGCAAAAGATTGCAGATATGATCGAAGAGCAGGGAAAGCAGCACATGTATAAGATTACACTGACTGGTTATCGAGATCCGGATATCTGGTATGAGCTGGATCATATGGATCCATACGGTAATGTGGTGGAGATTACAGACCACACAAAGCCTGCATATGACTTTGAAAAAATTAAAAAATGAAAATAAAGGAAACATTCTCGGACAATATATTGAAAGCCTGAGTGGCTATCCGGCCGACAGTCTGGAGTACCAGGCACTCTGTGAAGGAGTGCAGGCTTTGATGGAGACGAGAAGAGGATAGAACCGAAAGATGCAGATTAATGAACTATTGTTAAAAAACTTTGGAAAATTCCATGACCGGCAGATAGATCTGGAAGAGGGGATCAACCTGATTCACGGGGAAAACGAATCAGGAAAGTCTACAATCCATACATTCATCAGGGGAATGCTTTTCGGAATAGAAAGGGGAGAGGGCGGGCTGCGCAAAATGATACTTTCAGTATATACGAACCGTGGGAAAATCCTAATTACTATTCTGGTATATTGAAGTTCAAAAGTGGAGAGAAACATTTCCGTATCGAAAGAAATTTTGATAAATATTCTAAAAAGCGGAACTGATTTGTGAAGAGGACGGTGAAGTACTGTCTGTAGAAGACGGAGATCTTCAGATGCTGCTTGGGGAAATGGACGCAGAACGTTACGATAATACCGTTTCCATGAGCCAGAGGAATGCACAGATGGGGGAAAGTATTGTGGCAGAGCTGAAAAATTATGCGACAAACTATTACACCTCGGGAAACGGAGAAATCGACCTGGCCGGTGCATTGGAACAGTTAAGGGGGCAGGAAGAAGATCCTGGAAAATGAGATCCGTATGGAAATGGCTCAAAAGCAGCAGAAACGTGAAAAACTTGAGCAGGAAGTATCTTTTGTCTGGCGTGATGTACATCATCTGGAAGAAGAACTGGAACGTGTAGAAGAAGAACTTGCGTATCGGCTGGAAAAGGAAGAAGAAAAAAAAAAAAGAGCGCCAGAGGGAAGAAGAACATGGAAAAGGTGTCATGGATGAGATTCGTCCGGAAAAATGGAGGATTCATCCAATGGAGCTTCTGGTGTTTGCACTGGTTATTGTGATCGCAGTCATCTTGTTCTCGAAACCGTGGAATTATCTGATCGCTATTGTGTTATTCCTTGCGTTCGGCTTATATATATGGAACCGGATGAAAGTTGGAAAAAAACAGGTAAAAACAGAGCCAGAGATTATCCTTGAAGAGATCACGCAGGAAGAGGAGAAAGTTCCGATAGAGAAGTTACGCTGGGAGAAATCGCATATTACAGCGGAATTAAAAGAGAAGAGAATTCAGTATGACAACCTGGGAGAACAGCTCGCGGAACTGGATGAAGTTAATGAGCGTTCCAGGAATATGAGATGAAACGCCAGGCAGTCCAGATGGCGGCAGATCATCTGGAACAGTTGTCAGAGGAGATGCGGGGATATCTAAAAAGAGATCTAAATGAGAAAGCGTCATCATTCATCTGTGAGATCACAGGTGGAAAATATAAAAAGCTTGTGACAGATGAAAAACTTCATGTATCGCTTATGACAGATGAAAAGAGAGTAGAGATTGAACAGGTAAGTCGTGGAACGGTAGAACAGGTCTATCTGGCACTCCGTATGGCAGTGGGAGAACTTTTATGTGAGGAAGAGATGCCAGTGATACTGGATGATGCATTTGCATATTATGATGAGGAGAGAATGCTTCAGACACTCAGATGGTTGAAAGAACATAAGAAACAAGTGATCATATTTACCTGTCAGACGAGAGAAGAACAGGTGATGAAAGAAGCCGGACTTGTTTATCATCAAGATAGAACTTTAAAAAATGCTGTCGGGAAATTCCCGGCAGCATTTTTTAATCACGTGCATTCGTAAGGAGCTGCCTATGGCATCCTGTAGATACTATTAAATCTCTTCACCATTTTTATACTTATTGACAACATTCTGAATTCTTTCGATAGGATTCAGGATACTGCTGATAGAACCATCGTGGTTAAGAGTGTCGATCACGAGGGCAATATATTTGCTCATATCACAGTTAATATAATATGGACGTTCCAGAAGTTCAGGTGTCTGGTAGATCAGGTTGGTAGTCAGAACAGCGTCTAAGATACCATCTTCATATGCCTGGTCGAATTTCTCCAGACCGTTTGTGAACAGACCGAATGTAGCAGCGCAGAAGATACGTTTTGCTTTGCGCTGTTTTAACTGGCGGGCAACGTCTAACATACTGTCACCGGAAGAAATCATGTCATCAAGGATGATCACATCTTTTCCTTCTACGGAAGATCCAAGGAACTCATGAGCAACGATCGGGTTACGGCCGTCTACCACACGCGAGAAGTCACGACGTTTGTAGAACATACCCATATCAAGATTAAGTACGTTAGCAAGATAGATTGCACGTCCTGTAGCACCTTCATCCGGGCTGATCGCCATCATGTGTTCGCTGTCGATCTGAAGGTCTTTGAATGTACGGAGAAGACCTTTGATGAACTGGTAAGTCGGACGGATTGTCTCGAATCCATTTAATGGAATCGCATTCTGTACACGAGGATCGTGAGCATCAAATGTGATGATATTGTCAACACCCATACGGACAAGCTCCTGAAGAGCGAGTGCGCAGTCCAGAGATTCACGACTGCTTCTCTTGTGCTGACGGCTTTCATATAAGAATGGCATAATGACGTTAATACGACGTCCTTTTCCACCTACTGCTGCAATAATACGTTTCAAGTTCTGATAATGATCGTCAGGGGACATATGGTTAATATTTCCTGTCAGGGAATATGTCAGGTTATAGTTACATACATCGACCATAAGATAAAGGTCTTTACCACGAACAGATTCGTTGATGATACCCTTTGGCTTCACCAGAACCAAAACGTGGAACTTTTGCATCAATTAAGTATGTGTCTTTCTCATAGCCTGTGAAAGCAACATCGTTCTTATGAATATGTCCATCTTCCTTTCTCCATTTTACGAGATAATCATTTACTTTTGCTCCCATCTCTGTACAACCGTCAAGAGCGATCAGTCCAAGTGCTCCTACCGGTATATTCTCAAGATTACGATCGTTACGGCGTAACATCATTAGTACCTCCCAGGTTTAATAATTTTTTTGGATACGGATATCGTCACCGGTAATACGCAGAATTGTATAATTACTGCTGATTCGTGAAAATGTCCGTTCCGAGTAAATAGTTTTTATATCATCCAATGCAAGGTTGGTAGATATTATGGTTGATTTCTGTCTCAATATACGTTCATTCAGACAAATGAACAGCTGGGATACAGTGAATGAATTCGGCAGTTCTGTTCCCAGATCATCAATGATCAGTAAGTCACAGTCGTAGATATGTTCGAATACATCAGAATCCTTGTTCTGCCGTTTCCCAAATGTGTTCTCTGCAAGGATATCAAAAAGTCCGGCTGCTGTAAAGTAGATAACGGAATAAGCTGAATCCATTAATTCTCTTTGCAATGCAGTGGGAAAGAAAAAGTCTTTCCCACACCGGTGTCTCCATACAATAGTATGTTATGAAATTCTTCAGAGAATGTATCTACGAAGTTGTGACAGACATTTAATGCAGTTTCCATTGATTCCAGAGAAGAACGTCCGGTAAGCGGATCGATATGATTCCTGGAATAATAGGACAGAGAACAGGTTGAAAAGTTCTCTTTGTCAAGGATATCTTTGAGATTAGATTGCGTATATAAATAATCCACAATCGCTTTTTTTGAAACAGTGACATTTATGTGTGCCAATATAACCGGTATCTTTACAATCCGGACACTGATAGTGTAATTCAAGGTAATTGGCAGGAAGACCATGTGCTTTTAATAAAGTGCAGGTTTTGGCGGAGAGTTCTTTGAGCTCTGATTTTAAAGAAGAAAGAGCAGTCTGATCTCCGTCCAGAAGCAGTCTTGCCTTTTTAACACTTAAAGAGGAGATGGAATGATCCATTTCCTCTAATTCGGGAATGAGGGCGTATGCCTTCTCATAGCGTTTTCTGAGTTGAAACTCATTATCCAGTTGTTTTTGTTCATAAGTACGCATTAAATGATCGTACTGAGAATTGGAAAGTGCCATGTTATGGAAAACTCCTCTGCATTCGCATAATAGAATCTGATATGTATACTTTATTGCTGAACCAGACGACGTTCCAGATCATTCATGTCATAAGAACGTCCGTCGAAATTGTTGAACTTATTGTTCTGGTTAATTGCAGGCTTCTGTGCCTGTTGCTGTCTTTGCGTTCCTTTGCGAGCTCTTTTTCGCACGTTCCTTCTCTTTGCGATAATCAGCATCTACCGCATCGATATCTTTTAACTGACGGACATTCTTGTCCTTCCAGCGCTTCAGAATGGAATCGGTATAGTCAAAGCTTGGCTGATGAATGGCATTCATCGTACGGTCACATGCTTCAAGGATTACTTCCAGAGCAAAACCATATTCTTCTGACCATTTGCGGATATAGGCAATCTCAGAAGCAGCAGGACCGCGGCCCTTAATCCCATATGCATTCAGGACGCAATAACAGTTCTTATTATAAAGAAATGAACTTGTCTTGGCAAGATTCACAGTTGTTATGTTTTCTTCATGCCATGATAAGGCCACCTTATTAATATAATGCATACTCTTGTGACCATTTTCGACACAATATTCGATCAGATACTCAATAAGTTCAGCTGACATATTCAGTGTGTCATAAAAATAAGTAATCTGGTCAATATCAGTAGCGGAAAGTGTCTTGCCGAGATACTGTTCGGCAACAAAGAGTAATTCTTTGAATTCTGCACGTTCCTTACGGCTACGGTACTGCTGTATATTTGTTGTAGATGCCGGAACCGCAGAAACAGGGGCTTCGACAGAATCAACAGGGTAATCCATCTGATTTGTCATAGATGGAACGGACGCAGTCATATAGCCGGACTGTACATCGTGTAATTCGGAAGTTGGTGCCGGATGAACGGGCCGTGCTTTGCGGAGTCGGATCATCCGGAGTGTCATCCAGATAATCGAGCAGTCCTTCGCTTTTCCAGTATCTCAATGCACGAAGGATATCTTTCTCGGTGCATTCAAGAAGATCAGCCAGCTCGGAAACAGAAAGATATCCGGAGGACTGATTCATATGACGGAGAAGCAGGAGATATACTTTGACATATTCTCCATTGGCTCTGACCATATAATGGTCGATAAATTCATTATCCAGTACAGTTGCATTCGTCTGTACATACTTTGTGAGTTTTAATTCCTTCATAATAATTCCCCGTCCTCCCCGGAACTCTTTGTATCGTTCGTTTCATCGTAGACACATTATAGCACCGGGAAGACGGGGAAAAAAGAAATTTTTGAGTCAAAATCCGACTTTTTGTGGATAAAATTGTGTGGATAATGTGGATAACTAGCGTTTAAGCAGGTTTTCCCCAATGTTTACAACGTTTCCGGCTCCCATAGTTATCAACACATCTCCCTTTCTGGCATCTTGTCCAGACAGAAGTTTTCAATCTCTTCAAAGCTTGGGAAATAGTAAGCATCGCATCCTTTTTTCTTTAATTCTTCTGCGATCATCTCAGAAGACATGCCCAGAGTATCTGTCTCACGGGCAGCGTAGATGTCTGCGAGGATCACATGATCGGCATGTGTCAGGGCATCTACAAATTCAGGGAATAATGCTTTGGTACGTGTATAAGTATGTGGCTGGAAGATACACCATATTTCTTTGTGCGGATATTCCTTTGGCCGCTGTTAAAGTTGCATTGATCTCTGTTGGATGATGTGCATAATCATCAATGACAGTAACTCCATTAACTTCACCTTTATATTCGAAACGACGGTCTGTGCCGTGGAACGATTTCAGTCCTTCTTTGATCTTGGTAAATGGAACTCCGAGAAGGTCTGCAACGGCAATGGCTGATAATGCATTGGATACATTATGATCTCCATTCACCGATAATGAGATACGGTCGATAAATTCACCGGATTTTACCAGATCGAAAGAGGCCTCTCCCTTCTTATCATGAAGGACATTGGTTGCACTGTAGTCAAGAGAGCTGTCATTACCGTAACGGATCACGCGGCAGTCAAGGTCAGCAGTGATCTCTTCAAGATCAGGAATGTTGTCGTTGATAACAAGTGTTCCATCCTTTGGAAGTAATTTCGCAAACCGGTGGAAAGAATTTCGAATGTCAGCCAGATCCTTGAAGAAATCCAGATGATCTTCGTCAATATTCAGGATTACGCCGATCTTCGGGAAGAAATGCAGGAAACTGTTCGTATATTCACAGGCTTCTGTGACAAAATATTCAGAATTACCTACACGGATGTTACCGCCGATAGCCTTTAAGATGCCGCCGACAGAGATGGTAGGATCCAGTTCTCCGGCAAGTAAAATGTGTGACAGCATAGAAGTTGTCGTTGTCTTGCCGTGGGTACCGGAAATTGCGATCGGTACATCATAGTTGGTCATTAACTGTCCGAGCAGTTCTGCACGGGTCAGCATAGGAAGATTCTGTTTTACAGCTTCTGCGAATTCTTCGTTATCAGGATGAATTGCGGCAGTATATACAACAACATCGACGCCGGAAATAATATTAGAAGCTTTCTGTCCGTAGAATAATTTGGCCCCCATCTTTTCCAGATGATCTGTGAGGGCAGATTCTTTATTATCAGATCCGGAAATAGTGAAACCTTCTTTTAAAAGTATCTCGGCAAGACCACTCATGCTGATACCGCCGATTCCGATAAAGTGTACGTGTACAGGTTTTTCAAAATTAATTTTATACATAATATACCATCCTTTTTAATAATATAGGTAAAAAGATCATCATAAAAACTACATGTTCTTCATATTATTATAAACATATATCAAAAAAAAAATCCAAGTCGTAAGTTTTTGTAATAATTTAACAAAAAGTTTGAGAAAATCGAAAAAAAACTGTAAAAATTGTTAGCTACGTAAGAAGAAGTATGGTATAATAAAAAAGTAAGACTACTGAGAAGGGGTGATGACATGAGAAAGAAGGAAATGATAGCAATGCTGCTGGCAGGAGGACAGGGCAGCAGACTTGGAGTCCTCACAGCAAAAGTTGCAAAACCTGCCGTTGCATTTGGAGGTAAAATATCGCATTATTGACTTTCCACTCAGCAACTGCATTAATTCAGGAATTGATACGGTGGGTGTATTGACCCAGTATCAGCCATTGAGATTGAATGCACATATAGGGATTGGTATTCCATGGGATCTTGACAGGAATTACGGAGGCGTAACAGTGCTTCCGCCATATGAGAGAAGTGGAAGCAGTGAATGGTACTCCGGAACTGCGAACGCAATTTATCAGAATCTGGATTATATGGAGCAGTTTGATCCGGATTATGTTCTGATCTTATCGGGAGATCATATTTATAAGATGGATTATGAGGTGATGCTGGATTATCATAAGGCACATAATGCCGATGTAACCATTGCGACCATGCCTGTACCGGTGGAGGAGGCCAGCCGTTTTGGTATTGTGATCGCAGATGAAGATGGAAGGATTCAGGAATTCCAGGAAAAACCTGCGGAACCAAAGAGTAATCTGGCATCTATGGGAATTTATATATTCTCATGGAAAGTCCTGAAGGAAGCGTTGGAGACATTGAAGGACGAGCCTGGTTGTGACTTCGGAAAGCATATCATTCCATATTGTCACAATAAAGGCGAGAGATTGTTCGCCTATGAATTTAACGGATACTGGAAAGATGTAGGAACTCTTGGCTCTTACTGGGAAGCCAATATGGAGCTGGTTGATATTATACCGGAATTTAATCTCTATGAAGAATTCTGGAAGATTTATACCAACAGTGAGATTCTGCCGCCACAGTATATTTCGGCACAGTCAGTGATTGAGAGAAGTATTATCTGTAACGGTGCGGAAGTATATGGTGAAGTACATAACAGTATTATCGGATCCGGCGTTATTATAGGAGAAGGTTCTGTTATCAAGGATTCTATTATTATGAAGGATACCAGGGTTGGTAAGAATTGTGTCATGGACAAGGCAATCATTGCAGAAAATTGCCTGGTTGGGGATAATACTACATTTGGCATCGGAAGTGATATACCGAACAAATTAAAAACCGGCAATTTATTCATTTGGCCTGGTTGCCGTGGGTGAAAAATCTGTAATACCGGATGGGGTGCAGATTGGAAAGAACACTGCTATCAGTGGCGTAACATCCAAAGAAGATTACCCGGATGGAGTACTGGAAAGTGGAGAAACATTGATAAAGGCAGGTGGACAAGCATGAGAGCAGTTGGAATTATTTTAGCAGGTGGTAACAGCAATAAGATGCGTGAACTGACACAGAGGCGTGCAGTGGCAGCGATGCCGATCGCAGGAAGCTACCGGGCAATTGATTTTGCACTCAGCAATATGTCCAATTCGCACATCCAGAAGGTAGCAGTACTTACTCAGTATAATGCACGTTCACTGAATGAACATCTGAATTCTTCCAAATGGTGGGATTTCGGAAGAAAGCAAGGGGGGATTATATGTATTTACCCCGACGATCACCGCAGAGAACGGATACTGGTACCGCGGAACAGCAGACGCAATCTATCAGAACCTGGATTTCCTGAAGAGGTGCCATGAACCGTATGTGATCATCACATCCGGTGATGCGGTTTACAAGATGGATTATAACAAAGTACTGGAATACCACATTGCCAAGAAAGCGGATATTACAGTGGTATGCAAAGAACTTGGTCCGAACGAAGATGCAAGCCGTTTCGGAACGATCAAGATGAATGATTCTATGCGTATTGAAGAGTTCGAGGAAAAGCCGATGGTGGCACAGTCACAGATTGTATCGACAGGTATCTATGTAATCAGAAGACGCCAGCTGATCGATCTGATCGAACGTTGCGCAGAAGATGACAGACATGATTTTGTGACCGATATTCTCATCAGGTATAAGAATCTGAAGAAAATCTACGGTTATAAAATAAAAGATTACTGGAGCAACATTTCAACAGTGGATGCATATTATCAGACCAATATGGATTTCCTCAAACCGGAAGTACGTGAGTATTTCTTCCGGACACAGCCGGGTATTTATTCCAAGGTCAGCGACTTGCCGCCGGCAAAAAAATACAACCCGGGATCTATGGTTAAGAACAGTCTTGTGGCAAGCGGAAGCATTATTAATGGAACAGTCGAGAATTCGATTCTTTTCAAGAAGACATTCGTGGGGAACAACTGTGTCATTAAGAATTCCATTATTTTGAATGATGTCTATCTCGGAGATAATGTATATATTGAGAATTGCATTGTGGAAAGCAGAGATACGATTCGGGCAAATACACGTTATGTTGGTGAAAATGGTGTGAGAGTAGTCGTAGAAAAAAAAAATGAGAGGTATGCACTTTAAGAAAAAGCAGTGCAAAGGCTAGAAGAAAGGGGCTAGAACAACATGCAGATTACAGATGTACGAGTACGTAAAGTAGCAAAGGAGGGCAAGCTGAAAGCTGTCGTTTCCATTACCATGGATGAGGAATTTGTGGTACACGATATTAAGGTGATTGAAGGAGAAAAAGGACTCTTTATCGCAATGCCAAGCAAGAAAGCATTGGATGGAGAGTATAGAGATATTGCGCATCCAATCAACTCAGGAACAAGAGAGCGCATTCAGAATATCATCCTTGAGAAATATGAAGAAGCACTGGCAGAGGATGCAGCAGAAGCATAGATGGTATATGTATCGGCGAAAAAAAGGAGTGGAATGTTTTCAGAACAAGCTCCAGTTTGTTTTCAAAATAACTGAATTATGCCGGATCGGCCTCTAATTGAAAATGCATCGCCTTGTGTGTGACCGGATGTTTGAAATCGAGCTTATAAGCACACAACCGGATTGTCTGCCATCCTTTATTGCCGGTAAGCTCCGGGTTATATTTTGTATCTCCGACGATCGGGCATCCAATGGAGGCAAGCTGCACACGGATCTGGTGATGACGTCCGGTGTCCAGATGAATCTCAAGTTCGGTCTCGTGATTCCTGACTTTGCGAAGACAGAGAGACATCAACAGAGGAAGAGCTGCCGGAAACAATTGAAAACAACCGGCCATGGTCAGGAACAGTATCATAATGCAGCCGTGCAATCTTCGCTCCGTTTTCCTTTGCGGAACAGATTCGGGAAGTGTTCGTTCTGGCATCTTTGACCATATAATTCTCAAGTGTTCCTTCTTTTGTTGAAGGCGCATTGGTGACAAGTGCGCGGTAATATTTCCCGAATCCCTGATTCTGTAATTGTTTATTCAGATCTTTTGCAGCAGCCGGAGTCTTAGCAAAGACAAGGATTCCGGCAACCGGCTGGTCGAGTCTGTGGATGACGGCAAGGTAAGGCTCAGCAGAGCCTGGGGTTCCTGGAACAATGGATTTTGGTGCACCGGATTTTCGGAAGTGCCAGATGCCAGATGATTTTGATCAGGCTGACCATGTCCGGGTAACGGATACTTTTGCTCTGGGTTGCTATGCCATGTGGTTTGACACAGACTAAAATGTGTGGGTCTTCATATAATATATTTAAAGTAGCCATATATTTCTCCTTTGTTAAAACAAATGATATACTTATTAAATCATGGAGGGGAAAAAACTGCAAGAAAGCAGACATTGGCGGAAGTACTGGGATAGAGATAATATCTTGACAAAACATATTTCATGGATTAAAATAATTGACAATTCAAAAAAAATTTTTTATGGCGATGAAGGGAATTAGTACATGAGAATCCAGCCGCAGAGAGGATATCATATGGTGTGAGATATCTGCTGTTCATCACATGGAACCGGTCCTGGAGCCACTGCATGAAAGTGCAGCGTGTCAGCCGGCGTTAACGGCCAATGAAGAGAGCTGCGAAAGGGTCGCAGTTAACTAGGGTGGTACCGCCGAGCTTTTCGGTCCTTTTTCGGGGAGTCGAAAGGCCCGGCGTTTTTTGTGCGATGCATTTAAAAAGAGACATTCGCATACAGAAGCAATTGCCAGGTGCGGAACTCCCGGCAAAAAAATAACGTGGAATAAGGATTCCACCAAAATTGAAAAGGAGAAGAGAAACATGGCAAAGGAAAAATTAGTCAAAAACATTACATCTCGTGACGAAGATTTCGCACAGTGGTACACAGACGTTGTACGTGAAGCAAATCTTTGTGATTATTCAAGCGTAAAAAGGATGCATGAACTACTTACCGAACGGTTATGCGATCTGGGAACTGATCCAGTCAGATCTGGACAGACGTTTCAAAGAAACAGGAGTTGAGAATGTATACCTGCCAGTACTGATTCCGGAATCACTTCTGGAAAAAGAAGCTGATCACGTAGAAGGATTCGCACCGGAAGTTGCATGGGTAAACACGGTGGAATGGAAAGACTGCAGGAAAGATTATGCGTACGCCCTACATCAGAGACATTGTTCTGTGACCTCTGGGCAAAGACTGTAAAATCATACAGAGATCTTCCAAAGGTATGGAACCAGTGGAACTCCGTTCTCCGTTGGGAGAAGACAACAAGACCATTCCTCCGTTCAAGAGAATTCTTATGGCAGGAAGGTCACACACTTCATGCAACATATGAAGAAGCTGAAGAAAGAACAATCCAGATGTGGGAAGTTTATAAGGATTGCTATAAAGAGACAATGGCTATCCCATTCGTAGCAGGAAGAAAGGCAGAACACGAGAAATTCGCCGGAGCAGAAGACACATACACGATCGAAGCACTGATGCATGACGGAAAAGCACTTCAGTCTGCGACAAGCCATTTCTTCGGAAACGGATTCCCGGATGCATTCGGAATCAAATATGTAGATAAGAACAACGAACTGCACAGTGCGTATGAGACATCATGGGGATGGTCAACAAGAAGTATCGGAGCCCTGATCATGGTTCACGGTGACGATGACGGACTGGTATTGCCACCACACGTAGCACCGGTTGAATGTAGAATCATCCCAATCGCCCAGCACAAAGAAGGCGTGCTTGACAGATCTTATACTGCTTGACGAACTGAAAAAGCAGGATACAGAGTGAAGATCGATGATTCTGATAAGAGTACAGGATGGAAATTCTCTGAGCAGGAGATCCTTGGTATCCCAACACGTATCGAGATCGGACCAAAGGATATCGAGAAGAACCAGGTTGTTGTTGTACGTCGTGATAACCGTGAAAAGATCGTTGTATCTCTCGATGAGATCGCAGTAAAACTGCGCGAGATCTTAGAGCAGGAGCAGCAGGATATGTACAACAGAGCAGAAGAATTCCTGAACAGCCACATTGATACAGCTACTACAATGGATGAAATGGTTGAGAAGTTCAAAGCCAACCGTGGATTTGTAAAAGCATGCTGGTGTGGAGATCCGGAATGTGAGGGCGAAGTAAAATATCAGACAGGCGGAGCTGCAACAAGATGTCTGATCGAAGATGAAGAGTTTATTTCCGATAAATGTATCTATTGCGGAAAACCTGCGAAACACATGGCTTACTGGGGAAAATCATACTAAGAATAAAGAGATTATAAGTAATGGATGGTGGATTTTAGGAATCTACCGTCCATTTTTTATCAACAGCCACCGGCAAAAAAATATGGTATGATATAGAATGTTGATAACGTGGATAAACGGAGGAAATATTTGTGAATAACTATAATATAAAATTACCGGATGATGTACAGTTTATCATTCATACCTTACAGTTGCATGGATTTGAAGCATACGCAGTCGGGGGATGTGTCAGAGATTCCATCCTTGGCAGAGAACCGGGCGACTGGGATATTACAACATCAGCAATGCCGGAAGAGACAAAGGCATTATTTGACAAAACATTTGATACGGGAATTGAGCATGGAACGATAACCGTACTTTTTTGAATCATGAGGGATACGAAGTTACGACGTACAGAATCGATGGAAAATACGAAGACAGCAGACATCCGAAAGAAGTCACATTTACAAGAAATCTGAAAGAAGACCTGCTCAGACGAGACTTTACGATCAATGCTATGGCATACAATGACAAGGATGGGATCGTAGATATCTTTGGAGGAATGCAGGATCTGGAAAAGCATATGATCCGCTGTGTGGGAAATGCCAGGGAACGTTTCTCGGAAGATGCGCTCCGGATTTTAAGAGGCGTCAGATTTGCGGCACAGCTTGGATTTGAGATTGATGAGGAGACGAAAGAAGGAATGAAGCTTCTTGCGCCGATACTGGAAAATATCAGTGCGGAGAGGATACAGGTAGAACTGGTGAAGATGCTGACATCTGACCGGCCGGAGCTTATAAGAACTGCTTATGAACTTGGGATTACGAAGGTATTTTTGCCGGAATTTGACCGTATGATGGAGACAAAGCAGGAAACACTGCATCATATGTACACAGTCGGGGAACATACCATTCATGCGATGATGAATGTCCGCAATGATAAGATCTTAAGATTAACAATGTTACTGCATGATACAGGTAAACCGGAATACAAGACGATGGATGAAGACGGTGTGGCGCATTTTAAAATGCATGCATTAGGAAGCGAGCGGATTGCCAAAGAAGTGCTTCGGAGATTAAAGTTCGATAATGATACGCTGCATAAGGTTACAAGACTTGTGCTGAATCATGATTACCGCATGCCGGCCGTGCCGAAAAATGTCAGAAGGGCAATGAATAAGATCGGCGAAGACATTTTCCCATACTATATGGAAGTAAAGGAGAGCAGATGTTCTGGCACAAAGTGAGTACCAGAGAGCAGAAAAATTAAAAAACCTCGATGAAGTAGAACAGACATATGCAGAGATTATAGAAAAAAGGCCAGTGTGTTTCATTAAAAGAATTAGCTGTGACAGGTAGAGATCTGATCCGGGCAGGAATGAAGCCGGGAAAAGAGATCGGGGAAAAGTTAAACGAATTATTGAACCTTGTGATCGAGAATCCGGAAATGAACACCAAAGAGATCCTGCTGAAATATAGTTTCCCGGATAAAGAAGTATAACAGCAGTGAATATTTTTTATATTTCCCACATACATTTAAAAAAAGAATATCAAGTGTAAAGTGCGGGGAATATAAATGCAGGAATTTGAACAAAAATACTGGAACAATATGATATAGAAGTAAACAGCACCCGCAAAGTCAGAGGTGCTGTTTTATGCGAAACAAACAAAGGGATTATTCCTTTTTAAAGGAGATTACAACATCTGAGAAGAGAATCCCTGCGTTATGTGAACTTTATACACGGCTTTATGAGCAGGGGTATCATAGGATCGATTATGTGGTCAGCGAACCGGAACGGCGAATATATATCTGCGTTGGATAACGGAGACCGGTACATATTAAAAAATGGTTTTGCCGGACGTGAATGCGACATTAAGAAGACAAGGGAAATATTTGAAGCGGCGGGAAATCTGGCAAAACTACATATCATTATGCGTTATGAACTGGAACATGGGATACCGGAAGGAACCAAAACAGATGAAAAATACAGACGGCATAATCGTGAATTGAAAAAAGTACGGCAGTTTTACAAGAAAAGTTGTTCCCGAAAGGGTGAATTTGAATTTGCATTTTTGCAACAGTTTGAACTGATGTATCAGTGGGCAGAAGCTGCGGTGTGTGAACTGGAGCAGTCGGATTATGAGAAACTGTATGCCGAAGAGATGAAGAAGTCCGGTATGATACATGGAGAGTATAATTATCATAATATCATTATGACAAAAGAAGGAATCGCCACAACCAATTTTGAAAAATTCCGCAGGGACATTCAGGTGGAAGATCTGTATTATTTCCTCAGGAAGGTTCTGGAAAAAAGTGGATGGAAGATCCGCCTGGGTGATGGCATGCTGAATGCGTATTCTGCAATACATCCACTTACGAGAGCGAAACAGAATATCTGAAGATCCGTCTGATCTATCCGGAAAAATTCTGGAAAACGGCCAATTCGTACTATTGTACAAATAAAGCATGGATATCGGTAAAAAAATACAGAAAACTAAAGACTGCGATAAGGCAGACAGAAGAGAAAAAAATGTTTTTAAAAAGCTATTTGGATTTGAACTTTAAGGGCACCTGGTAAAATGCCGGAAAACCTTGAAAATACAGGAAAAACAGGGGATTTACCTTGACATTCCGTATGAAAACAGGTATAACAGTACATAAAGGCATGTCATATGACGGGTATGGACGTTGACTTTGTATAAAAAAGAATTGAAATCGTGAATTCTAAATGTAAATAAGAGGAGGATACAATCCATGAATAAGACAGAACTGATCGCAGCAATTGCTGACCAGGCAGAATTATCAAAGAAAGACTCTGAAAAAGCTTTTAAAAGCTTTTCATCGATGTTGTTACAGAAGAATTAAAGAAAGAGCATAAAGTACAGGTTGTTGGATTTGGTACTTTCGAAGTAAGCATGAGAGCTGAGAGAGAAGGAAGAAATCCTCAGACAGGCGAGACTATGAAGATTGCTGCATGCAAAGCACCAAAATTCAAAGCTGGTAAAGCATTAAAGGATGCTATCAACGAGTAGTCTGAATTGTAATATTTATAAATGTATTTTATGCCGGAGAGTATCCTTGATGCCCTCCGGTTTTTCAATCGTTATGCGTTCGAAAGAAGCTGCAACCTACAGGCACAGATAAAGTATACAGGAGAAAAGATAGATGAGATTAGACAAATTTTTTAAAAGTATCCAGATTGATCAAACGCCGGACGGTTGCGAATGAAGCCTGCGATGCCGGTCGTGTACTGGTGAATGACAAGCCGGCCAAGGCATCGGTAAAGGTAAAACCGGGAGATATCATAGAAATCCAGTTTGGAACAAGAACCGTAAAAGTAGAAGTACTTGATATCAAGGATACGACAAAAAAAGAAGAGGCAGGAGACCTGTTCAAATATTTATAAAATAAATAAATGGCCGGTGAAAAATCAGGGGATCATCACAACCTTTCTTGCATGATCATGTGAAAAGTCATAATTTCGATTTCTGTTCATATGATTAGTAAGAAAGGTTGTGATAGTTTTGGAGACCAGCAGCACAAAAAAACCATAAACTGATATTGAATAACCGGAAAACAGGACTGGTGACAGGTGTTCTGGATGTCCTGTCTTTTTAATCTGAATGAGATATTGCTGGAGACAGAGCAGGGAATGCTGATGGTGAGAGGAACGGATTTGCATGTGAACCGTGTGAATCTTGAAAAAGGGAGAGATCGATCTGTCGGGAAACATTGACAGTATCTCATATTCGGATATCCATTCGACAGAAAAGCAGGCAGGAAGTCTTTTTGAAAAGTTGATTCCGGTGATCTGCCGGAGAAACCGGGAATGTCATGAGGAAAAGGAAAATAAGGGAAATGTAAGATGGGGATAGGAAAAGAACTGTTCATATTTCTGCTGGCGGTCCTGGCTGGAGCAATCGTACGTCTTGCATACCGTTGTATCAGCTGCCTGGGAAAGTGGTACACCATGCTCATTGGGTTATTGAACTGGAGGATCTGATCTATTGGATCGGAACCGCGATTTTTTTGTTTGTGCAGATTTACTACACAAGCAGTGGTAGTGTGCGGTGGTATTTTCATACTAGGTGTTGGGGCTTGGGGGATCATTATGTCAGTTTTTCTTGGATTCGGGGAAAATTTGTCGGAAAAATTGTATGGCGGCATAGCGGGTTTTTGGCTGAAACACTTGAAAAAGGCCGGGAAAAAAAGATAGAATAAAAGGCAATTAACAGGTGAGTGGAATGACAGGGATGTCAAACAAGGGTGAGTAAAATAAGATGAAATGATGTAAAACAGAGAAACCGCAGAAGACGGCAGTGCAGGCGTTCCCAGGATCATAAGAGAAGTGTGCTGGCGATCAGCGCAGTTGTTCTTTTGTTGACAGTTATGGTGTCTGCAAACAGTATGACATTAAAGGCGAAGAACAGAGAATATCAGGCGCAGGAGACAGAACTTGAAAGAGCAGATCCAGGCAGAAAAAGACCGGTCAAAAGAGATCAAAGAATTAGATAAATATGTCGGAACAGACAAATACGTAGAAGACGTGGCGAAAGAAAAGCTGGGTCTGGTACATGACAATGAGATAATTTTTAAATCAAAATAAGACTATCGGAACAAATGATAAGCTTCAGGAAGAGATTCCTGAAGCTTTTTTCTGTTTATCGGGGAAATAAAAAGAAAAGGTCGAAAGGGGAGCAATAAAGTTGGCACGGATAAAGAACAGGAAATATTTGTGAATCCATATGTGGTGCAGATGGACAAATTTGCGGATTCTCTGCAGCATTTATCAAAAACATTTTTAAATATGGAACATTATAAAGGAACATTGTCCAAAGAAGAAATTGATGAAATGTTTGAAAAGGTAACAGGGGAATGTCTGTGCAGGCTGTTGTGAGCGAAAAGAATGTCTGGGAGAAAAGGCGGGAGTGACTTATCAGATGATGTATGAAATCATGTGTGCGGCAGAAGAATATGGTGCAGAACTGAATATGGAATTGAAAAAAAGACTGAAGAAGGCAATGCATGCTTGCGCCGCGTTTCCTAAGGGAAAGTCTGGAAGTGTTTGAAAATGCCAAACAGATATTGATGTGGAATCACAGGACTGCTGCAGACAAGAGAAGGATATGCAACACACACTTACAAGCTTTCGCAAAATGATACAGTATACAACCAGGAACTGGATGCGGGGATCTTTCAGGATGACCATTTGGAAAACGTATAAAAAGGCAGCCTAAAAAAAAGAAAATGTAAAGATGTTTTCGGTTGTGTATTTTATATGACACAGCAGGGAAAATATGAAGTCCATCTGACGGTAAAAGCCATGAAAGGACGTGTCGTCCTTGCAAAAGATGTTGCGTTTCTGGTGGGAAAATGTATAGGAAGAACGATGATTCCGAGACAGGGGAGAAAGGCTTGTGATCGGAGAAGAATATGGAACCATTGCCTGTATGGAAGGAGCAAAGTTCCAGACACTTCAGGGGGTTGCGAGAATCGGAAAAGGACTGGAAGAGATATCGGGAGATACGTTTCTGATGAAAGATCTTCCGGGCGGACGCAAAGGAGTTGCGCTTTCGGATGGCATGGGTTCGGAGAGGAAGCATTTCGGGACAGTACAATGGTTGTGGAGATGCTGGAAGAGCTGCTGGAAGCAGGATTTCCGGTAGAGACGGCGGTGCAGATGATGAATACGGCGCTGGTGATCGGAAGGGAAGAAGTGAAATTCTGCACACTGGATGTATGTCTGTTTGATCTGTATCGTGGAAGCTGTGAATTTGTAAAGGCCGGAGCCTCGGCGACTTTTATTAAAAAGGAAGAAAGAAGTTGAAAAAATCGAGTCGACGACACTTCCGATCGGGGTTATACAGAATATAGAACTGGACAGGGAAGAGCGGAATCTGGAATCGGGAGAATATGTGATCATGGTGACAGATGGCGTGATGGATGCCCTGCCTGAAAAGACACAGGAAGAAAAAATAGTGGAATTCATCCGGGAGACGGATATTGTCAATCCGACGGAATTTGCCCGCGGAATCTTAAGTCAGGTGTTGAAAAAGTTCCGGCGGGATGCCGATGGATGATATGACGGTGCTGGTGATTGGAATATGGGGCTTAAGTTGACTTTCTATAAGAAATTTTATATATTTAATTTATATATATTTATATATTTGCCATACCGGTGAGTGGAAGATAAAAAGGACCGGGCAGGAAAAATTTATACAGACAGAATAAAAAAAAAGGAAGGCCGGAATGTATCAACGGGTGAAAGCATATGTGAAAAAATACCATATGTTACAGGAGAATGATCATGTAATCACAGGCGTATCTGGAGGCGCAGACTCCGTATGCCTTTTTTTCATGTTAAAAAATTTAAAAATGAGATGCCATTGGAACTGACGGTGGTGCATATCCATCATGGGATCCGCGGTGACAGTGCAGATGCCGATGAGAATATGTAAAGGCACTATGCAGACAACTGGGGGTCAGGTATCTGGCATTTCATGAGAATGTGGAGCAGTATGCAAAGAACAGGGCCTGACGCTGGAAGAGGCGGGCAGGAATGTCAGGCGGCAGATATTTGAAAAAGGTGTGCAAAGAGAAAAACGGAACAAAAGATTGCGCTGGCGCATCACCAAAATGATAATGCGGAGACGCTTTTGTGGAATTTAAGCCGCGGATGCGGCCTGCGTGGATTGGCGGTATCAGCCCGGCAGACGGAGATACCGTCCGGTATATCCGTCCGCTCTCTGTGTGCAGAGATGTGAGATTGAAGCATATTTTACAGGAAAAGGGAATCAGTTATTGTACCGATGAGACGAATCTGGAAGATCACTATACGAGAAACCGGATCCGGAATCATGTGATTCCCCTATCTTGAACAAGAGGTCAATCCGCAGGCGGTCATGCACATGTCGGAGACGATGGAACAGATGCGTGCAGTGTGGGCATTTATGGAAGAGGAAGTGGAAAAATGCAGGGAGCGATATGTGGAAAAGCGGCCGGGAGTGCAGAAGATCTGTATGAAGAACGTGAAAACGTTCCGGAACTGCTGATCAAAGAGGAATTATTCCGGGATGTCGATAAGACTGTACGTTCGTTCCTGATTCATGCGCTGCTATGTGAGCTGGCGGGGCGCAGAAAAGATATCGAGCAGGTGCATGTAAGACTGATTGAAGATCTGATGGAACTTCAGACCGGAAGAAAGATTATGCTTCCTTATAAAATGACAGCGGAAAAATGTTATGATGGAATCTGGCTTGACAGATCGGATCTCAAAACAGGGGAAAAAAGGACGCCGGCAATGAACCGGGAGTGCATATGCGGATGTTTGAACAAACGGCGGAAACAGGCGCATTTCCTAAAAAAACCTACACGAAATGGTTTGACTATGATATAATTAAGAGCACTGTAAAAATAAGACATAAGCAGCCTGGAGACTATATTACGATTGACAAAAACGGCGGAACACAGAGCCTGAAAAAGTATTTTATCAATGCGAAGATCCCGCGGGAAGACAGGATAAGATCTAGCTGGCAGCAGATGGCAGTCACATTCTGTGGATTATCGGATACAGACAGAACCAGGCGTATCAGATTACAGATAAGACCAAAAGGATTCTGGAAATAGAATTTAACGGAGGAGAAGAAGATGGCAGAGACAGTTAAAGTATTAGTTCCTGAAGAGGATGTCGCAAAGAGAATCAAAGAGCTTGGCGAACAGATCAGCAAAGATTATGCCGGAAAGCAGGTACATCTGATCTGTGTATTGAAGGGTGGCGTATTCTTCATGTGCGAACTGGCGAAGAGAATCACCGTTCCGGTATCAATGGACTTTATGAGTGTCAGCAGCTACGGTGACGGAACGAAGTCAAGCGGTGTTGTTAAGATCGCAAAAGACTTAGATGAGACACTGGAAGGAAAAAATGTACTGATCGTGGAGGATATCATTGATTCAGGAAGAACATTATATTATCTGATGGACATCTTATCTAAGAGAAATCCAAAGAGCATGAAGCTCTGTACGCTTCTGGATAAACCGGAAAGAAGAGTAAAAGATGTAAAAGTAGATTATGTCGGATTCAATATCCCGGACGAATTCGTTGTGGGATATGGACTGGATTACGCCCAGAGATACAGAAATCTTCCATTCATCGGAGTGGTAGAGGGCGTGGAATAAGGCGCGGCATAAGAAAGGAGCCTGAAAATTGAATAATAAGAAAGCGAGAGGGCTGAATGGTGTTGTATTCCTCGTGTTTGTCGTATTTTTGTTCGCAGCACTGTGGTTTACCAATCAGTTCGATCAACGAGAGAAAGAAATTTCCTGGAAGAAATTCCAACAGCTGGTTCAGAACGACAAGATCGAGTCTGTAGAAGTGAATCAGAACAAGAGCGTTCCGACGGGGCGCGTGGAGATTACGCTGAAGGGAGATGACAGTTCCGATAATGTCAGATATCTGTATGTCTCCGATGTAAATGAGATCCAGGATTACCTGAAAGAGCAGAATGTGGATTATACCATGCCGGATATTCCACAGGACAGCTGGGCAGCAACTACATTTCTGCCGGTTATCCTTACACTGGTCGGAGTGTTCCTGATCTTTGGTCTGATGAACCGTCAGGGCGGCGGGGCCAATTCGAAAGCAATGAATTTCGGAAAGAGCCGTGCAAAACTGAGCACAGACCGTGACAAGAAAGTGACATTTGCCCAGGTGGCAGGTCTGGAAGAAGAAAAAGAGGAACTGGAGGAGATCGTTGATTTCCTGAAGTCTCCGAAGAAATATATCCAGGTGGGAGCAAGAATCCCGAAAGGTGTACTGTTAGTGGGCCCTCCGGGAACCGGTAAGACGCTGCTTGCCAAAGCAGTTGCCGGAGAAGCAGGAGTTCCGTTCTTTACGATCTCCGGTTCAGACTTTGTGGAAATGTTCGTTGGTGTCGGAGCTTCCCGTGTCAGAGACTTGTTCGAGGAAGCGAAGAAGAATGCACCGTGTATTATTTTCATCGATGAGATCGATGCAGTGGCAAGACGCCGTGGAACCGGCATGGGCGGCGGTCATGACGAGCGTGAGCAGACGTTGAACCAGTTACTTGTCGAGATGGACGGATTCGGCGTAAACGAGGGAATCATCGTGATGGCGGCGACCAACCGTGTGGATATTCTGGATCCTGCAATCCTGCGTCCCGGTCGTTTCGACCGTAAGGTTATGGTCGGAAGACCGGATATTAAGGGCCGTGAAGAGATCCTCAAGGTACATGCGAAGGGGAAACCGTTAAGCGAAGAGATCGATCTGCAGCAGATCGCGCAGACAACCGCAGGATTTACCGGTGCGGATCTTGAAAATCTCTTGAACGAAGCAGCAATTCTGGCTGCAAAGGATAACAGAGTATTCTTAAAACAGGAAGACATAAAAAAGCATTTGTCAAAGTGGGAATCGGTGCGGAGAAGAAGAGCCGTATCATTTCCGACAAGGAGAAGAAGATCACTGCATACCACGAAGCAGGCCATGCGATCCTGTTCCATGTACTTCCGGATGTGGGACCTGTATATAGTGTTTCAATCATCCCGACGGGAAGTGCGGGCGGATATACGATGCCGCTTCCGGAAAAGGATGAGATGTTTAATACAAAAAGGAAAGATGCTTCAGGATATTACGGTAGCACTTGGCGGACGTGTAGCCGAAGAAGAAGTATTTGATGATATTACAACCGGTGCATCTCAGGATATCAAGCAGGCAACGGGCCTGGCCAAATCCATGGTTACGAAGTTCGGTATGTCAGAGGCAGTCGGACTTATTAACTATGATGATGACAACAATGAGGTGTTCATCGGACGTGATCTGGCGCACACAGCAAGAGGCTACGGAGAGGGGCGTGGCGACTGTGATCGACCAGGAAGTAAAGAGAATTATTGATGAATGTTATGACAGAGCAAAACATATCATTAGAAAATATGATGATGTTCTGCATGCATGCGCAGATCTTCTGTTGGAAAAAGAAAAGATTTCCCGGGAAGAATTTGAAGCGCTGTTCCCGGAAGATGTATCAGAAGACTAGAAGAAAGCGTGCTCCTTTCCGAGAGCAAAAAATGAGAGAGGTGTTAGTTATATGAATAAGACGGCTTTATTTTGTGATGGAACAGAAGGATATGTGTATCCCCCTGAACCGAAAGAAAGCGAACTGGTGACATTCCGGTTCCGTACGGCGAAGGATGATGTAGACAGAGTAGGGCTTGTGACATCGGCTGACACATATGTAATGGAAAAAGAATGCACACAGGGAGAGTTTGATTATTATACGTTCGAGACACGTCTGGGGAAGAGCCGTTCAGATATTGTTTCGAAGTGCAGTCTGGGACAGAAAAATATTATTATGGACGATGTGGAATCTCTCGCGAGATCCTGGAGTACTATAATTTTGTTGTAGTACCCGGATTTTCCACACCGGACTGGGCAAAGGGAGCGGTTATGTATCAGATATTTACAGACCGCTTTTATAACGGAGATTCAAATGATGTAGAGACGAATGAGTATTACTACATTGGGGATTATTCGCAGAGAGTAACGAACTGGAACAAATATCCGGCGAACATGGGTGTAAGAGAGTTCTACGGAGGAGACTTGCAGGGAGTCATGGATAAGCTTGATTATCTGCAGGATCTGGGCGTAGAAGTCGTATATTTTAATCCTTTGTTTGTTTCACCATCCAACCACAAATACGATATCCAGGATTATGATTATATAGATCCGCATTATGGAAAGATCGTAGATGACGGAGGCGAGGTGCTTCCGAATGGTGTGACGGACAACAGTCAGGCAACGAAGTATAAAAACGCACGACAGGTCTTAAGAACCTGGAAGCAAGTAATGAGTCGTTCATTAAACTGGTGGAGGAATTACATCGCCGTGGAATGAAAGTGATTCTGGATGGCGTGTTCAACCACTGTGGTTCATTCAACAAATGGATGGACCGTGAGAGAATTTTACGAAGGTGAAGAGGATTATGAACCGGGTGCTTATGTATCGGCAGACAGTCCGTACAGAAGCTACTTCCGTTTCTTCAAAGAAGGACCGGAGAACTGGCCGTATAATGGCAATTACGATGGCTGGTGGGGACATGATACTCTGCCGAAACTGAATTACGAAGATTCTGTAAAACTGGAAAATTATATCTTATATATCGGACGGAAATGGGTATCGCCGCCGTATAATGTAGATGGATGGCGTCTGGATGTGGCAGCAGACCTGGGACGCAGCAATGAATACAATCACGAGTTCTGGCAGAAATTCCGAAGAGCCGTGAAAGATGCAAATCCGAATGCACTGATCCTTGCCGAACATTACGGCGATCCGAGTGACTGGCTTAAGGGGGATGAATGGGATACCGTTATGAACTATGATGCCTTTATGGAGCCTGTTACATGGTTCCTGACCGGAATGGAAAAGCATAGTGATGAGGCGAGAGAAGAGCTACTTGGCAACATCGATAACTTTATCGGTTCGATGGCACATCACATGTCGAACATGCTGACTCCGTCACTTCAGGTGGCGATGAATGAACTTTCAAACCATGATCATTCAAGATTCTTAACGAGAACGAATCACATGGTTGGCCGTGTGGAACATCTGTAATCGGAAGCTGCGAACGAGTATGTGAATAAAGCGGTTATGCGTGAAGCGGTTGTTATGCAGATGACCTGGGTCGGAGCTCCGACGGTATATTATGGTGATGAGGCTGGTGTCTGTGGATTTACAGATCCTGATAACAGAAGAACCTATCCGTGGGGACATGAAGATCAGGAACTGATCGCATTCCACAAAGAAGCAATCCGCATCCACAAAGAGCATCCGGCACTTAAGACCGGTTCGTTGAAGATCCTTGGCGGAGAGGAAAATATCCTGTCTTATGCGAGATTTAAAGGGCATGACCGGATCATTGTTGTGATCAATAACCGCAGCGAACGTGCAGAAGTAAAAGTTCCTGTATGGGAAGCAGAGATTCCGATAAAATGCCGCATGAAACGTCTGCTATATTCTTACAAAGATGGATATACAACAGAGTACGAAGAGTATCTGGTAGAAGACGGAGAAGTGGTTGCGAACATGGGGACCACATTCGGCACTTGTACTGGGAATGAGAAATGAAGAGGATCATGACTGGCTGTATATTTTGTAGAATGGGTATGGACCGGCTAATAGTGAATTTTGTAAAAAGAAGATACAAACAGACTAATAGTGAAATAAAGAAAATAAAAAGATTACCGGAAAATGTAGTGCGTTTTCCGGTAATCTTTTTTTACGTTTTTATACAAACATAATAATGTGAGATCTGGTTTCGATAATGCAAAATTATATTATTTTGTAAGAACTTCTACACCATCTTCTTTAATAAGAACCATATATTCAATCTGAGCAGAAAGACCGTCGTCATCCGTATAAACAGGTCCATCCGTTGTCTTCATCTACATAGAATTCCGGAGAACCCTGATTGATCATCGGCTCGATCGTGAACATCATACCAGGAACCAGAACCATCTCACTGCCCTTCGGAGTAACATAACTTACGAATGGCTCTTCGTGGAATTCCAGACCGATTCCATGGCCGCCGATCTCCTCTACGACAGAATATCCATTTTCCTGTGCATGTGAATTGATCGCGTAAGCAATGTCTCCAAGATGTCCCCAAGGTTTTGCTGCTTTAAGTCCAAGCTCTACGCATTCTTTTTTGTAACACGGACAATACGTTCGGCTTCCGGTGATACGTCACCGATCGTGAACATACGGGATGCATCAGAGAAATATCCGTTTAAAATCGTAGACACATCTACGTTGATGATATCTCCATCGATTAGAATCTCATTTTCACTTGGGATACCGTGGCAGATGACGTTGTTGATGGAAGTACATACGCTCTTCGGGAATCCCTCATAATTCAGAGGCGCCGGGATTCCTCCGTGCTCTGTTGTGAAATCATATACAAGTTTGTCAATTTCGGCAGTGCTCATTCCTGCATGAATATGAGCTGCTACATGGTCGAGAACTGCGGTGTTCAGTTCTGCACTTTTTTTTGATCATTTCAATCTGTTCCGGTGTCTTCAGTAATGAACGGTCAGGAACGATCTGGCCTTTGGACGCAAGTGTCCACAATTTTATATCTAACTTATCCACAATACTACCTGCTTTCTACACAAATTTTCCACATGTATTATAGCACGTTTTGGAAAAAGAGACAGGGGAATTTTTGTCAATAGGATTGCCGCAAATGAAAAATCCTTTGTCCCTTATTGTCTCCACCATAAAAATAAGTTATAATTTTACTGGTATTGTATACAGAATGTGGATAAACTATTATGGTTCATAGTAATGATAAAGTTATACACAGGCAACATAGAAAGGAGCAGACATATGTTAAGAATAGGAATGCTTACAAGCGGCGGCGACTGTCAGGCACTGAATGCAGCGATGAGAGGCGTCGTAAAGGGGCTTTTTTTCAAAACGAGATGATGTAGAGATTTATGGATTTGAAGAGGGATATAAAGGTTTGATCTATTCGAACTTTAAGATGCTTACGTCAAAAGACTTTTCGGGGATTCTGACACTTGGTGGAACGATTCTGGGAACATCCAGACAACCGTTCAAGTTAATGAGAGTACCAGATAAGGACGGAATTGACAAAGTAGAGGCAATGAAACACACTTACCACAAGCTGAATCTGGACTGCCTGGTAATCCTTGGGGGAAATGGAACACACAAATCAGCCAATATGCTGAGAGAAGAAGGACTTAATGTGGTAACACTTCCGAAGACGATTGATAACGATCTCTGGGGAACGGACATGACATTCGGATTCCAGAGTGCGGTAGACATTGCAACAGATACAATTGACAGGATCCATACAACAGCAACGTCTCACAGCCGTGTATTTATCGTGGAAGTAATGGGGCACAAAGTAGGATGGGTAACACTTCATGCCGGAATCGCAGGCGGAGCAGACATTATTCTTCTCCCGGAGATTCCTTATGACATCAATTCAGTAGTTGAAGCAATTGAAAAACGCGGCAAAGCAGGAAAGAGATTCACAATTATTGCTGTTGCAGAAGGCGCGATCACAAAAGAAGATGCAGCGCTTTCAAAGAAGGAATTAAAAGAGAAAAAAGCAAAGAAGAAATACCCTTCTGTTGCATATGAACTTGCTGAGAAGATTCAGGAAAAAACAGATAAAGAAGTAAGAATTACTGTGCCTGGACATACACAGCGAGGCGGCTCTCCGTGTGCATATGACCGTGTGCTTGCAACAAGACTTGGTGCAGAAGCTGCGAGAGCAATTCTGGAAGGTGATTTTGGATGTATGGTAGGAACAAAGAATCAGGAGATTATCCGTGTACCATTGTCAGAAGTTGCCGGAAAATTAAAATATGTAGATCCAAAGGCATCGATCATTAAAGAAGCAAAAACCATCGGTATCAGCTTCGGTGATGAATAAGATACACAGGTTAAGCAGGATCTGCATTTAGACAAGGAGTGTAAAGAATGTCATATACGGCATTATACCGTAAATTCCGTCCGGATGAATTCGAAGATGTAAAAAGGACAGGATGCGATCGTCCGGACGCTTAAGAACCAGATCAATGCAGACCGTATCGGACATGCATATCTGTTCTGCGGAACAAGAGGAACTGGTAAGACGACGGTTGCAAAAATATTTGCGAAAGCAGTCAACTGCGAACATCCGGTGGACGGAAGTCCCTGCGGGGAGTGCGCAATGTGCAAGTCGATCGCAGCGGGTACATCGATGAACGTGATCGAGATCGATGCGGCATCGAATAATGGTGTGGATAATATCCGAGAGATCCGTGAAGAAGTCACATACCGTCCGACAGAAGGAAAATATAAAGTATATATCATCGACGAGGTGCATATGTTGTCGATCGGTGCGTTCAATGCATTATTAAAAACATTGGAAGAACCGCCGGAATATGTTATATTTATTCTTGCGACAACGGAGGCACACAAGATCCCGATTACGATCTTAAGCCGTTGTCAGCGATATGATTTTAAGAGAATTTCCATTGAAACGATCGCAGCAAGACTGCGGGAACTGATTGATAAAGAAGGATGGGACGTAGAAGATAAGGCCATTCGTTATATTGCGAAGATGGCGGACGGTTCCATGCGAGATTCATTAAGTCTTCTGGATCAGTGTGCCGCGTTCTATATGAATGAGACACTGACATATGATCATGTACTGGAAGTGCTGGGAGCGGTGGATACGGAAGTGTTCAGTAGGCTTTTAAGACAGCTGCTTGCGATGGATGTGCATCAGGTGATCGAAACGGTCGATGAGCTGGTGATGCAGGGAAGAGAATTGTCCCAGCTTGCGGCAGATTTCACATGGTATCTGCGAAATCTCCTTCTGGTGAAGAGTTCGGATAATATGGAAGATGTACTGGATGTGTCGTCTGAAAATCTTGCACTTTTAAAAGAAGAAGCACAGATGATCGACAGCGATACGCTGATCCGTTACATCCGAATTTTCTCAGATCTGACGAACCAGTTAAAATATGCGACCCAGAAGAGGGTACTTCTGGAAGTGACACTGATCAAATTGTGCCGTCCGGCGATGGATCAGAACAAAGATGCATTACTGGACCGCATCCGTGCGATCGAGAAGCAGCTCGAAGAGGGGGCGTGGGAAGCACCGGTCAGAGACCGCATCGTATATGCATCGGATGCAAAAAGAGGCGGGAGAACGGAAGCCAAAGCCGGAACTTCCGCAGGCATTGAACGAAGATGTGAAAGCGGTGGCAAAAGATTTCCGGATGATCATCAATGAGGCTTCCCCTGATGCTCAGAACCTATCTGAAAAAAGCAAGACTGAGTGCAGGAGAAGGCAACAGGCTTCTGATCGTACTGCCGGATGAACTGAGCGCAAGCGCGGTGGCAACACCGGAACATAAAGAAGAGATCCAGTCACTGATCGAGCAGAAGATTGGCAAAAAGTAGAGATAGACGTCCGCCAGATGGAGGCGGGACGCAGATTCGAAGATAATTTTGTGGATCTGGAGAATCTGATTAATATGGAAATTACTGTAGAAGACGAATAGGAGGATATTATCATGGCAAAAAAGAGGTGGATTCCCAGGCGGCGGAATGCCGGGAAATATGGCAAATCTGATGAAACAGGCACAGAAGATGCAGCGTCAGATGGAAGAACAGGCAAAGGAAATGGAGACAAAAGAATTCAGTGCAACTGCAGGCGGCGGTGCTGTTGAAGTTACTGTTTCCGGAAGCAAGAAGATCTTAAAAGTAAAACTGGATGAAGAAGTTGTAGATCCGGATGATGTAGAGATGCTGGAAGATCTGCTTGTGGCAGCAGTCAACGAAGCATTGGAGAAAGTAGACGCAGAGACAACTTCTGCAATGTCTAAGTTCACCGGCGGCATGGGCGGCGGAATGCCGGGATTATTCTAGGAGAAATTTAAGGAGAAGGTTCGGGAGAATTATTCTTACAGGGAGTTAAAAACTATGGATTATTACAGTAATCAGATGAGCAAACTGATCGAGGAACTGTCATGTCTTCCGGGAATCGGAGCAAAATCTGCGGCAAGACTTGCATTTCATCTGATCCATATGCTTAGGTTGATGATGTAAAGAGACTGGCTTCTACAATGGTGGAAGCCAGAGAGAACATAAAAATATTGCAAAGAATGTTATACACTGACGGATCAGGAACTGTGTCCGATCTGCAGCAACAGTAATCGTGATCACCAGACGATCATGGTAGTGGAGAATACGAGAGACCTTGCGGCATACGAAAAGACCGGAAAATATAACGGTGTATACCACGTGCTTCACGGAGCAATCTCTCCGATGCTTGGTATCGGTCCGGAAGATATCAAACTGAAGGAACTGATCGAACGTCTGCAGGGAGATGTGAAAGAAGTGATTATTGCCACAAACTCAAGCCTGGAAGGTGAGACGACAGCAATGTATATCAGTAAGCTGATCAAACCGACGGGAATTAAGGTGAGCAGGATTGCAAGTGGTGTTCCGGTTGGAGGAGATCTGGAGTATATCGATGAAGTGACACTTCTACGGGCACTTGAAGGAAGGACAGAGCTGTAGCCCTGTCCCTTTTTTTTACTTATCATGCGTTTGAAAAAAGTAGCCAGTTGCCAAAGCAATCGTAATGAGTTGTCAGGTTCAGCAGAGTTTTGACAGTCGGCATTGGAGGTGAGAGAAATGAAGAAAAAAGGTTACATCAACGGATATTGCACATGCTGCCGGGGTATCACAGTCCACAGTTTCCATGATCCTGAACAAAAAGTACGATGTATCATTTGCAAAAGATACTGTGGAAAGAGTGGAAAATGCGGCAAAAGAACTGGGATATGTCCCGCCGAAGCGGAAAACGAGAAAAGGAACAAAACGGGAGAAGCTTCTTGTTGTATTTTGCCCAAACCTGACGAATCCGTATTATGTTATGCTGCTTCAGGGGATTGAGGCACATGAAAGAAAAAGGTTTCGGCCTTTTTGTATGCAATACGCAGAGAGATCTCAGGATGGAAGAGCGCTATCTGAAAATGATGTGGCAGTTAAGACCGCTTGGAATTATCTATACCTGTAATCCGAGCCATTGCTTTATGGAACTTGTGGGAGAAATTGCAGAACAGATACCGGTTGCGATCGTCAATAACCAGAATGAAAAAGATGAATGTAGATGCGGTGGAACTTGACAATTCCAAGCTTGGAAGAGTCATGGCGAAACATCTGCTGGAACTGGGACACAGGAAAGTTGCATATATAGCACCGCCGCTTACGGCAAGGCAGAAGCAGCGTTCGAAGCGGGTAGAGGGCTTCCTGAAAGAATATGAGAAAGTCGGACTGCGTGACCAGGTGATCATAAAAGCGGCAAAAGAAGAAATCGATCTGGATGTGGCGCATATTGATTCGGAGTACAAGATCGGGTATGAGCTGACGAAAGAATTGTTGAAGGAAACGACGGATGTCAGCAATCGTCGGACTGAATGATATGATCGCATTTGGAATCATGGATGCACTTCATGAAGCAAAGATAAAGGTGCCGACCGATGTGTCCGTGATGGGGTGTGACAACACCTTGTTTGCAAGAATGCATAACATGAATCTGACGACCATCGAACATTTTGTGACTTTCAAAGGAAGAGATGCATGTGATATAATAATGAAGAAGATAGCCACACATCATTCGACGAATACAGGTGCGGTTCCGATCAGTACATATCATGTGGAGTATGAGCCGCAATTAATCGTCCGGGGACGACAACGTATGCGAAAAATGCCCGAAAAAAAGAAAAATTAATTCTTTTTGCGAAAATTATTATTAATAAATTCGAGATTTTACAAAACAAAAATGCATGTTAAATTTAAATAATCCCATAAAATGCGTGAAAATCGTTAATGAAATGAAAAAATTAAAAAATATCGTTAACATTTCTACAAAAAAAATATGCGAAATTCAATTAATAATTATAATATTAACAGAAAAAATTACTAATAAAAAATCAAAGCTATTGACCAGAGCTCCTTAAATAGAGTATAATTCAACCAAACGATAACAAGGGAATGGTGAACAGATTTCACCGGTTTTAAGGAGGAAGAATAACATGAAATTTTTTATTGACACTGCAAAAGTAGAAGACATTAAGAAAGCAAATGACATGGGGGTTATTTGCGGAGTAACTACCAATCCCTCCCTGATCGCAAAAGAAGGTAAAGTATTCGAAGAAGTTATTGCTGAGATCGCTTCTATCGTAGACGGACCAATCAGTGGAGAAGTAAAGGCAACAACAGTAGATGCAGAAGGCATGATCGCTGAAGGAAGAGAGATCGCTAAGATCCATCCGAATATGGTCGTTAAGATCCCAATGACTGTTGAAGGTTTAAAAGCAGTAAAAGTTCTTACAGCTGAAGGAATCAAGACAAACGTAACACTGATCTTCAATGCGAATCAGGCACTTCTTGCAGCAAGCCGGCGCTACATATGTATCACCATTCCTTGGACGTCTGGACGATATCTCCACAAGAGGAGTAGACTTAATCTCAGAGATCGCACAGATCTTCGAAGTTGCAGGAATCGATACAGAGATCATCGCAGCATCTGTTCGTAACCCGATCCATGTAACAGACTGCGCATTAGCAGGTGCAGATATCGCAACTGTTCCATACAAAGTAATCGAGCAGATGACACATCATCCATTAACAGATGCAGGAATCGAGAAATTCCAGGCTGATTACAAGGCAGTATTCGGAGAATAAGAATAAGTAAAGCTATCATATAAATGATTCAGGAGGAACAACATGAACAAATTAGAGCTTATGAAGACAGCCAACGAAGTCCGCAAGGACATCGTTACTGCCGTTCACAGCGCAAAGTCCGGACATCCGGGCGGATCTCTGTCAGCAGCAGACATGTTTACATATCTGTATTTTGAAGAGATGAACATTGATCCGAAGGATCCTAAGAAGGCAGACCGCGACCGTTTCGTTCTTTCCAAGGGACATACAGCTCCGGGATACTATTCTGCGCTGGCACACAGAGGATTCTTCCCGGTAGAAGATCTGACAACACTTCGTAAAGTTGGATCTTACCTTCAGGGACATCCGGATATGAAGCACATTCCAGGCGTTGACATGTCCAGCGGATCTCTTGGACAGGGAATCTCTGCAGCAGTTGGTATGGCTCTTTCTGCAAAACTGAGTAATGATGACTATCGTGTATACACACTTCTCGGAGATGGAGAAATTCAGGAAGGACAGGTTTGGGAAGCTTCTATGTTAGCAGGACACAGAAAGCTGGACAACCTGGTAGTAGTCGTGGACAATAACAACCTTCAGATCGATGGAAAGATTACAGACGTTAACTCTCCATATCCGATTGATAAGAAATTCGAAGCATTTAACTTCCATGTGATCAATATCGATGGAAATGACTTTGACCAGATCGAAGCAGCTTTCAAAGAGGCTCGCAAGACAAAGGGAATGCCAACTGCAATTATTGCAAAGACAATCAAAGGAAAAGGCGTTTCCTTCATGGAAAACCAGGCCGGATGGCATGGCAAAGCTCCGAACGATGAGCAGTATGCACAGGCAATGGAAGATCTGGAAAAGGTAGGTGAAGCATTATGTCAGAAGTAAAGAAGATTGCTACAAGAGCAAGCTACGGTAATGCTTTAGTAGAATTAGGAAAAGAACATGAGAATCTTGTAGTTTTAGATGCTGACCTTGCAGCAGCTACTAAAACTGGTATATTAAAAAAGTTTTCCCAGAACGTCACATCGACTGTGGTATCGCTGAGTGTAACATGATTGGAGTTGCAGCAGGTATCGCTGCTACAGGAAAAGTTCCATTTGCAAGTTCATTTGCTATGTTTGCAGCAGGACGTGCATTTGAACAGGTTCGTAACTCAGTTGGATATCCAAAATTAAACGTTAAGATCGGTGCTACACATGCCGGAATCTCTGTTGGAGAAGACGGTGCTACACATCAGTGTAACGAAGATATTGCTCTTATGAGAACAATTCCTGGAATGATCGTAATCAATCCTTCCGATGATGTAGAAGCAAAAGCAGCTGTAAAAGCAGCTTATGAGCATGTAGGGACCTGTATATCTCCGTTTCGGAAGACTTGCAGTTCCGGTTATCAATGATAACGCAGATTACAAATTCGAGATTGGTAAAAAGCCATTACACTTCGTGAAGGTACAGATGTGACAATCATCGCAACAGGTCTTGAAGTATCTGAATCCATCGCAGCAGCAGAGAAGCTTGCAGCAGACGGAATCAGTGCAGAAGTAATCAACATGCACACAATCAAACCACTGGATGAAGCAGCAGTTGTTGCAGCAGCGGCTAAGACAGGAAAGATCGTAACAGTAGAAGAACATTCTGTTATCGGTGGACTTGGAAGTGCAGTATGCGACGTAGTTGCAGAGAAAGCACCAGCTAAAGGTAATGAAGATTGGTGTAAATGACACATTTGTAGAACTGATTAAGAAATATGGTCTTGATGCAGACTAAAAGGTGAAATAATTAATAAAGAACGGATAGCCAGAGGCTGCCATTCTGACGGTTGGATGTAGAACTGAGGTTTGGAGATGACAAAATATGGTCTTGAGGTGCAGACAGGTTGACCGAGTTTTATATGATAGGAAAAAGTGAAAAAACATTTGAATCAGTCATAATTACACTTCTTTTGTGCATATTCAACCAAAAGCAACCAGAATATTTGTGAAATAACATGATTGAAATTGACTGAGTTTGACGGTATAATGAATTCAACAAGTTGAAAGGGGTAAGAAATATGATCCCATCTTTGACAGTTGGAAAGATAAAAAATGGCTACAAACCCAGTAAACATGGGCTCTGTAGCCGTTTTTTATTTCGTAACGATATGTGCTATATTATGATTTTTTTGATTTAATCTGTTTCGTTTCTTTAATAATTGTTCGCATGGAGGCTTTTGTAATGAATTCATAATCCGTTCTAAAGCCGAATGTTTTGTGCAGAGAATCCGTTAATTCTGTTCTTGTGTAAGCATCTCCAAGTTTCTTTTCTAATAATCGATAAAGAAGAAGACTGATATAGCAGGTCATGAAATGAGCTTTTATTCGATCCTCTCTTCGTACATAGACTGGTCTAGCTTCAAATTCGGTTTTCATAATTCTAAAGTTTTCTTCTATTTCCCAACGCTGTTTGTTAATCCGTATGATTTCAGAGACATCACCTTCCAGATTTGTAATAACAGCATAAAAACCATCATACATTTCTTCTTTTTTGAATCTGTTCTTCATCGATATCGTATACTTGTTTATTAGCGATTTCTCCATCTGGCGTCACAGAAGTCTTCTTTACAAAACGCATGGGATCATTCTGATTTTTTCCTTTGCGTTTACGCCCAGGTGTGTTGATGATCTTTTCAGCATGTTCGATTTGGCGGTCACGAAT
>VOFC01001010.1_pt1 | contig 60001 bp, 122 predicted proteins | sample 5384161 | NCBI WGS metagenome assembly VOFC01 (sample SAMN12384722, study PRJNA508395) | human gut metagenome | isolation source: healthy gut B | host: Homo sapiens
TTTCTAGTTTCAAATTCTTTAAATTCTTTATCCACAAAAGTTCTTGTAATTTCTCTTGCTCTATCTGGTCTATAATTAAAGAAAATTACTGAATCATGTGGTTCTACTTTTGCAATGGAGTTTCTCCATTACAAATTACTATTGGCTCTATAAATTCATCAAAATGTCTCTGTTTGATATGAAGCTTCTATTGCCTGAACTGCTGAAGTTGCCTTTACTCCTTCACCATTTACGATGGCATTATATGCTTTTTTCAACACTTTTTGCCATCTCTTATCTCTATCCATTGTAAAATCTTCCAGATTGTTGCTATTTTTCCAACACCTTTTTTTTCCTTCATCTTCTTCTAATTTTACAATGTACCCCCTCTCCTGAGGCAGGTGCCGTATCTCTTCCGTCCATAAAACAATGAACATAGACATTTTCAAAGTCTTTTCTTTTTAAGCTCTAATAATGCATATAGATGTCTTTCATGGCTGTGTACTCCTCCATCAGAAACTAATCCCATTATATGCAATTTTGAATTATATTTTTTGCAATTTTCTATTGCTATGTTAAACTCTTTGTTTGCCTAAAAAAAGTCCCCATCTTCTATTGACTTTTGTTATTTTTGTTAACTCTTGATATACAATTCTTCCTGCAACCAATATTTGTATGTCCTACTTCTGAATTTCCCATTTGTCCTTCTGGAAGTCCAACTTTAATCCACTTGTATATACAGTAGATGTTGGACATGTTTTCATTAGTTTATCTATATTAGGTGTTTTAGATAGTTTTACTGCATTTCCTTGTTCATTTTCGTTAATTCCAAATCCATCTAATATCATTAACATCATTAATTTTTTTGTCCATTCCATAGTTTATGTTAAATAAATTAACATATCCTCCTTTTTTTCATCATCTATTATTATTTATCATAATTAACTATTTTTTCAAACACTTCTGGTTTTAAACTTGCTCCTCCAACTAATCCTCCATCTATATCTGACATTGAGAATAGTTTTTTTTGCATTTTCTGGCTTTTACACTTCCACCATAAAGTATAGGCATTTCATTTGAAATCTTTTCCATAAAGACTTTTCTATTTTTTTTCTTATTTTTTTTTACACTTTTATTTGCATCTTCTGCTGTTGCAGTTTTTCCTGTACCAATTGCCCAAATAGGTTCATATGCAATAATTGTATTTAATAATTCTTCTTTGTTTAGTCCTTTTAAAGCTTCTTCTACTTGTTTTGTAATTACTTCTTTAGCATTTTCCTTCTTCTCGTTCTTCCAAAGTTTCGCCTACACAAACTATTGGTTTTAGCCCTTCTTTTAATGAAGCTTTTAATTTTAAATTTACTATTTCATCAGTTTCCCCAAAATATTGTCTTCTTTCTGAATGCCCTATTATAACATACTCAGCATTAATGCTTTTTTAACATCTTTGGTGAAACTTCTCCTGTATAGGCACCAAAGTCTTTATAATATACATTTTGTGCACCTATGTGGATATTAGTTTCTTGTGAAGTTAGAATTGTATAAAACAAATCAATATATGGAACACATAAAACGACCTCATTTTTAGAGTCCTTTACTAGTGGGCCTAATTTTGTAATAAATTCTATTGCTTCATTTGGAAGCATATTCATCTTCCAGTTTCCTGCAATTATTTTTTTCTCATAATTTACCTTTCTAATTAATTCATTAATACTAATGCCAAAATATTCATATTTTAGCATTAGTATTTGATTAACTTATTTATTTTCTATACATTCTATTCTGGTAAAGTTTTTCCTTCGATAAATTCAAGTGAAGCTCCTCCACCTGTTGAAATATGCGACATTTTATCAGATAGTCCAAACTTAGTTACTGCTGCTGCTGAGTCTCCTCCTCCAATTATTGTTGTACAATCTTTCAAAGAAGCTAAACAATTTGCAATTTTTTTGTTCCATCTGCAAAAATATCAAATTCTGATACTCCAACTGGTCCATTCAAAGAACTGTTTTTGCATCTTTTGTAACTCTTCTACATAAATTTTTATAGTTTCAGGACCTATATCAAAACCTTCCCAACCATCTGGCATTTCTGTATATTTAGAAAATCTTGTTTCTGTATCTGGAGCAAAGTCTTTACCTAATTTATTATCTACTGGTAATAAAAATTTTACACCCTTTTCTTTAGCTTTTTTTCCATTAAACTTCTTGCTAAGTCTAATTTATCTAGCTCACAAATTGAGTTTCCAACATTATATCCTTGTGCTTTGAAGAATGTATATGCCATTCCTCCACCAATTAAAATAGTGTCTGCTTTTTTTCTAATAAGTTGTCTATTACACCAATTTTATCTGATACTTTTTTACCACCTAATATTGCTACAAATGGTCTTTCTGGATTATTTAATGCATCACCTAAAACTTTTAATTCTTTTTCAATCAAGAAACCACAAGCAGATGGTAAATATTTAGCAACACCCGCTGTTGATGAATGTGCTCTATGACAAGTTCCAAAAGCATCATTTACATATATTTCAGCTAATGAAGCAAGTTCTTTGCTTAAGCTATCATCATTTTTTTTTTTTTCTCTTGGGTCGAATCTAACATTTTCAAGAAGTACTATTTCTCCTTCTTTCATGTTTTCTGTTAGCTCTTTTGCAGAGTCTTTTGTAACATCTTCTGCAAGCTTAACTTCTTTTCCAAGTTCTTTAAGCTCTTCTGCTACTGGCTTTAATGAAAACTCTGGTTTTACTTCTCCTTTTGGTCTTCCCAAATGAGAACATAAAATTAGTTTTGCACCATTTTCTAATAAATAATTTATTGTTGGTAAAGCTGCTACGATTCTAGTTTTATCTGTTATATTTAAATTTTCATCTAATGGAACATTGAAATCACATCTTAGTAAAACTTTTTTTTCCAGCTACATCAATATCTTTTACTGTCTTTTTTTATTCATACTTTGTCTCCCTTCTAATTTTCTCTTTAACTAGTCTTTTGAAGCCATATAGCAATGCTAAGTCAACTAATTTATGTGCATAGCCCCATTCATTATCATACCATGCAACTAATTTAACAAATGTATCTGTTAAACCAATTCCTGCTTTTTGCTGTCAAATATAGATGTATGTTATCACTTACAAAATCTGAAGAAACTACATCTTCATCAACATATTCTACAATTCCTTTCATTGAACCTTCTGCTGCTTTCTTTCATAACCTTACAAATTTCTTCATATGTTGCTGGTTTTTCTAAGTTACATGTTAAGTCAACTACTGAAACATCTAATGTTGGTACTCTAAATGACATTCCTGTTAGTTTTCCATTTAATTCTGGAATAACCTTTCCTACTGCTTTTGCAGCTCCTGTTGATGATGGTATTATATTTCCTGCTGCTGCTCTACCGCCTCTCCAATCTTTTTTAGACGCTCCATCAACTGTTTTTTTGTGTTGCTGTTGTTGCATGAACTGTTGTCATAAGACCATCTTTGATTCCAAAATTATCATGGATAACTTTTGCAAGTGGTGCTAAACAGTTTGTTGTACAAGATGCATTTGATACAATTTTCATACTTGGATCATATGATTCATTGTTAACTCCCATAACAAACATTGGTGCATCTTTAGAAGGAGCACTAATAACTACTTTTTTAGCTCCTGCTTCTAAGTGGGCTCCTGCTTTTTCCATTGTTGTAAATGCTCCTGAACATTCTAATACATAATCAACACCTAATTCTCCCCATGGGATATTATGTGGATCCATTTCTATTAAATACTTTTATTTCCTTACCATTAACTGTTAAAGTATTTTCTTCTCCCTTGATTTCACCTGCAAATCTACCATGAACTGTATCATATTTAACCATATATGCCATATGTAGTCTGCTGATATAAATGGGTCATTTATTGCTACTACTTCTACATCTCCTTTTTTCTAAAGCAGCTTGAAATGCTAGCTTTCCTATTCTTCCAAATCCATTAATTCCTATTTTAATTGACATAATAAAAACCTCCTTATTAATAGTGTCAAATGACACTATTATTTTATAACAAAAAGAACACATTTCAAGTGTTCTTAATGTATTATTTTCAATATTTACCCATTTATTCAATTATAAAGAAACTTTAACATCTTGTTCTTGATTCTCGTTATCAAATCTTAAACTATATGGTCTTAAATGGAATCCATTATCAAAATAAATTTCTTGTGTCCAAAAAATCACGTACTTCTTTAAATATTCTTTTTGTTGTTTTGGAGTTATTTCAACAACTATGTCTTGAAATAAGAAATTTTTAAAACTTGTCCATGCACTTACTTTTGCAGGAACTTGCGTATAAACAGAAGACTTATTTTCATTGTTTTCATTATTTTCCATTTGTATCTCCTCCTTTGTTACCCATTTTTATATATTCCTACTATACTACAACAATTCTATTTTGGCAAGTATATTTTTTAATCTTTTATATTACATTTGTGTTACAAGTGAATATTGCCTTATAAAAGTATATGACTTTCCAATTCCTTTCTAGTTTTGATAAATCCATGAAAGAAAATTGCAGCAGATTTAAAATCACATTATTTTTTTTCAAAAACCATATAAGTATTAAAAATTACAATACTTATACGGTTTTATATTTTGGCAGGGGTAGAAGGATTTGAACCCTCACGCACGGTTTTGGAGACCGGAATGCTACCATTAACATCATACCCCTATCAGTAACATATATAATAATAGCACAAAAAATTTTTTTATCAAGTAGAATTTTAATATTTTTATATTATATTTTACTACTTCAAAAATTCTATTCCTTCATAGCTGCTTCTAGTGCAATTTCTATCATTGTATTTAATGAAGTTTCTCTTTCCTCTGCTGAAATTTCTTGCTTTTTGTAATGGGAATCCACTACTGTAAGCAAGCATGCCGCTTTTTATTTAAGTATTTAGCTGTATAAAATAACGCAAACGATTCCATTTCCGCACCAATTATATTTAATTCTTTAGGAAATCTTGAAATTAACTCATCTAAGTTTTTAACATAATAATCAAAAAACTTCACTGCATAATACATTTCCTTTTATTAAATTAATGTTTTTTTCTTTAGCAGTAAGTTCTAGATTATTTGTAAGTAGACTATCACCTTCAACTAAGTGGCATTCCTTTCCTTCTAATGCATATGCAAAGTTTCCTTCAGTATAACTATTTTCTACTAATATAGTATCAAAAATATTTAAGTTTTCGCTATAAGCTCCACAAGACCCTAATCTTATTATAGATTTTACATCATAGAATTTAAATAATTCATGTGTATAAATTCCCATACTTGGCATTCCCATACCAGAAGCAAAAAACTGTTATTTTCCTTCCTTTATAAAATCCTGTATATCCATACATATTTCTTACTGTATTTACTAATTTACTATTTTCTAAAAATTTTCAGCTATATATTTTGCTCTAAGCGGGTCTCCTGGCATTAGTACAATATCTGCAATATCCTCTTTTAGCTTCATTATGTGGTGTCATATTTATACCTCCTCATCTTTTTTAGTATTATAATATAACTAATTTAAAATAGCAAGTTTTTAATTACACAAAAACCTCGAAGTATTGAAACTTGAGGTTTTTGTAAATATAAAGATTATCTCTTACTAAATTGTGGTGCTTTACGAGCTTTTTAAGACCATATTTCTTTCTTTCTTTCTTACGAGAGAATCTCTTGTTAAGAATCCGCTTGATTTTAATATTGGTCTAAATTCTTCTTGGTTAGCTTCGTTTAATGCTCTAGCAATTCCGTGACGTACTGCTCCTGCTTGACCACTCAAATCCACCACCTTGAACTTTTACAACTACATCATATTTAGCTAATGTATTTGTAGCCGTTAGTGGTTGTTTAACTATTACTCTTAATGTTTCTTCTGGAAAATATTCATTAATATCTTTTCCATTTACTGTTATGTTTCCTTTTCCTTCTACAAGTCTTACTCTAGCAATTGAGCTTTTTCTTCTACCTGTTCCTAAGAATACAACTTTTTCTGTTTTAGCCATTTATATATTCCTCCTACTTAAAAAATTCCATAATTCAGGTTTTTGTGCTGCATTTTCATGTTCAGCTCCTGTATATACTCTTAATTTTGTTAACATTTTTTCTACCTAAGCTATTATGTGGTAACATTCCTTTTTACTGCTATATACATAGCTTTGTCTGCTTTTTGCTCCATCATATCTTTTTGCTAAAGTTTTTTCATATTTCCAATATATCCTGTAAAATGAGTATATAATTTTGATTAATTTTGTTTCCTGTAAGTACTGCCTTATCACAGTTTGTAATTATTACAAAATCACCATTATCTAAATTTGGTGAATATGTTGGTTTGTGTTTTCCTCTTAATAATTTTGCTGCTTCTGCTGCAACTCTACCTAAAGATTTGCCTTCTGCATCTATTATATACCATTTTCTTTCGATATCACTTTTTTTAACACTATATGTAGTATTGTTCATGGTAAATCTATCCTCCATTTCATTGTTTATTGTTTAAGTCTAAAAGTTTTTTTTACTTTATTAATTTAATATTATTTTTAATTATTTTGCTTTTTTAGCTATTTTGCATATTTCTGCAAATGCTTTTCGTCAGAAACTGCTAATTCTGCAAGCATTTTTCTATTTACTGTAACATTTGCTTTCTTTAATCCATTAATTAATTTGCTATATGTCATTCCATTCATTCAGCTGCTGCATTAATTCTGATTATCCATAATTTTCTGAAATTCACTTTTCTTATCTTTTCTTCCAACATATGCATATTGCACCTGATTTCATAACTGCTTGTTTTGTTTGTCTAAATCTATAATGTTTTGCACCATAATATCCTTTTGCTCTTTTTAATATTTTTTTATGTTTTTTTCTTGTAATTATGCTGTTTTAACTCTTGCCATTTTATTCACCTTCCTTATAATTAATTTGCCATATGGTAATAATTTTTTACATCGGTTTTTGCATGTACTATCAACATAAGCATTTTGAACACTTCCTGAAGATTTTTGTCTATTTGTTTTGTTTCCTAAAAAGTGTCTTCTATTTGATTTTGTTCTCTTCACTTTTCCAGTAGCTGTATATTTATATCTTTTACTTGCAGCTTTATTTGTTTTTAACTTTGCCATGATAATTCCTCCTTGAATATAATATTATATATATATAAATTAGCTCTTTTGCTAATATTATAAACAAATTTTTTTCCTTCTAATATAGGTCTTTTTCTGCTACCGATACATCACTTAGAACTTCTATAAACTTATTTAAAACTTCTTCTCCTTGTTTTACATAGTTTAACTCTCTTCCTCTAAATCTAACGGTAATTTTAACTTTGTTTCCATCTTCTAAAATTTTTTGCATTCTTAGATTTAAAATCAAAATCATGTTTATCTATATTTGGTGTAATCCTTATTTCTTTAATCTCAAATGTTTTTTTTTTTTTCTAGCTTTTTTTTTTTTTTAGATTGCTCAAATTTGTATTTTCCATAGTTCATGATTTTTACAAACCTTTGGATTATTATTTGGAGCTACTAAAAACTAAATCAATTTTTTTCTCATAAGCTTTTATTAAAGCATCTTGTAATGGAAGAACTCCTAATTTTTCTCCATTTTCATCAATAACCTGAACTTCATTTGCTCTAATGTGTTCATTGATTGGTAATTCTTGTTTTATATTAAAACACCTCCTAATTTTAGAATACACATTTTTTCATAATAAAAGATTGGTTTTTAAAGCCAATCTACCTCTCAAAATAACTATATTATTATATAAATTATTTTTTTTTAACCTGTTGCTCATTTGCTAAAAGGTGAGAAGTATGCTTCTTCTTTAATACTTTTACAGTATAACATAGATATTCAAAAAGTCAATAGAAATTTCAATCGGTTTTTACCAAATTTTAAATTTTTTCCGTTAAATTCATCTTGCCTCTCAAAACAATTTTTTTTCTCACCTTTTTAATATGTTTTTTTACATTGTTCTATAATTATTTTTATCTGCCCTTTCATCTATCTTTCTGTCGTACTCTTTATTTCCATAATACCAGTCTGTTTTTATCAGTTGGCTCTCTTCCCTTTTCTACTGCTAAATCAATAAGTACTACAAAAGCTAGAATTATCGCAATAAAAGATGTTAATGCTGTCATATATGTATTTCCGCTAGCGGTACCACCTTGAAGCATTGGGAGTACTGAGTTAAATAAGTCCATTCAAAGTATGCTAAGTATGAAAGAAAGTATATAATTCCTCAATTATTTTTCTTTTAAATACTAATACTATACATATTAATGTTACAAATAAAAGTATTATTTCGACTGTTAGATTAATTGGTGCTACTACAAAATCTGCATAAATAGCTGCTTCATATGCAACAAGTACTCTAAATGCCCAGTACATTATCATAAACATTACAATCATCCAATTTGCAAAAGTTTTTCATGTTTTTTCCTCTTTCCTATATTTTCTATTGTATAAAGTATTAAAGAGCTTCTTTTGCATTTTATAAGTGCTAGAAACTCTTTATTTTTTAATTTAGTCTACAAAATTAAATTCATCTTTGAATTTTTCTTTAAATATTTCAAAAACTGCATTTAAAACATCTTCATCTTCTACACTTACATAAGATTCTTCGTCACTGTTTTCATCTGCTACTTTTTCAGTTTTTAAAATAACTACTTCATCTGCCTCTCTGCATCTTCTGTTTCTGCTACTGGTAATAATATAACATATTCTTCACCTTCGTAATCTATTAAGTCTAAAAATTCAAATTGTACTTCATTTCCTTCCTCATCATTTAAAACTACAATATTGTCATCTAATTGTTCATTATTCTCGTCCATTATTATCTCCTTTCAAGTATTCTTATGTGTTATTATTTACACTTTGTTATATCATATACTAAAAAGTACCTTTTAGCAATAGTTTTTGTAATTTTTACTTTAATATAATTTTGCACAAGCATAACTTAATACTCAATATATTTTGCATATTTCAACCATCATGTTATTATCTATCCTGCCTTCTACATAAATATATTCAAAATCATTTTTTATACAATATATCTGCTATTTCATCATATCCATAAACATTTATCATGCTCTTATTTTCAAGTTTTTAATTTTACATACTGCAATGGAAGTATGTTTTTCTTTTTTTATCTTTATTATATATAAAATTAAAATCAATATCTGATATTATTTTTCCACTTATGATTACGATGTTCATATATTTTTTACCTATACTTTATTGTATTAATTTTTGGATTTTAAAAAAAGCATAAACTTCATATATTCTATTATTCTATATAATCTACTAATACAAAGTTTATTGATACATATTTACCTAGTTGCATTTTTAATATTTTACTATATACTTTCATTTTTAGCTATCACTAGGAGGGAATAAATCTCTTTAATATCTAATACCTCACTGGATATATTCCGTAGAATATATTATCTCGAACAATATTAGAGTGTGGGACGAAATGCATTGTTGTCGTTGTTGTTGTCCGATTGTTGTTGTTACGATTAGAAACTGGATTATCGTTGTTATAGTTGCCTCCGCGCTTCACACGATTGCCACTGTTATTGGCTTTTTGATTTATCCCCAATATCTTTATACTGTTAAATTCTTTGTATTTGCTATTTTTATATATCCTAAATGTACACATAAATATTTTCTTGCTTCTTTACTTGTAATTTCTCCTATTCGTATTTTATACTTCAATTCTTTTACTTTTTTCTTTAGTTTTCTTTTTTCCTTTATCTCTTAACTTTAATCGATATTCATTTATTTTATATCCACAAAAATTAACCCCTTGTTTGTTTTTTTAATATTTGTGTCTTACTATTTAACTCCAGCCCCAAATTCCCTTCCAAAAATAATTCTATCTTTTTGTAACACTTCTTTTGCTTCTTGTTTTGTTTTCAACAAAATAAGACTATATAGCAATAGGTAATCCTTTGATTTTAGCTCTAGATTTTCCCCTGCTCTACACCGTACGTGAGAGTTTCCTGCTCATACGGCGTGCCCTCATTTTAATAATTGTAATAATATTTATAATTTCCAAATGTTAAACTAGTTCAAGTTGTAATTTCTTTCTGAATTTATTTAGCTTCTCAATTTGTGTTGTATCTAAGTTAAATTTAGAGATGATTTTTGTAATTTCGTTTTTTTATCGGTGCTATGTATTAATTTATGTATATCTATATGAACTATTATTAGATTTTTATATTCATCAGTTCCTCCAAGTTCTTTAGGTGCTATATGATGACAATAAATTTCTTCTAATTCTAGTTCTTTTCCGCAGATTCTACACTTACCTTTTTTGGGCTGAATATAGTGATAATAAATTATCATTATATTCAATACTTGCTTTTTGGATTAGGTTTTTCTAGTAATTGTTTTAATATATCTGTATCAATATGATTAATTTGTTTATGAATAGCTTTTCTACCTTCTACTGTATATTTATTTATATCATTCGATACTTGTAATGGAATTCTATGCCTAACATAGCCAAGTGGAGCAACTATTTGACCAGATAAATATCGTACTTGCTTGCTCTTTCCGATAACGTTCATATACATAGCCTTTTTTATTAACTTTATTACATTTTCTGTTTACTCGTTTTCTTAACTTAACATACATAGTTCGACTGACTTCATAAGCGATTTTTCCTAAATCCCAACATACCATAGTTGCAATTTGGTAATAGTTGTGTATTCCTATAATTGTTGAGTTATACTTTTGAATATTCATTATTTCATCAAAATCATCTTTAGATTTTTGAACATTCTCTATTGCTTTAATGCAATTTGCTTTAATTTTGTTTTTGCTTTATCACTAATACAGCTTTTTATTACATACTTTTTTCCTCTTAGGTTTTACCTTAATTTTAAAACCTAAAAATTCAGAATAATGTTTTCTAAGATTTACTATTTTTGATTTTTCTGGGCTTATTTCAAGCCCAAGTCGGTCTTTTAACCAATCTTTAGTTGCTATAAATAGTTTTTCTGCATCTGCTTTCTTTTTTACAAATTATTTTAAAGTCATCAGCATAGCGAACTATATAACATCTTTTTAGTTTAGAATTTTTAAGTAGTAGTTTTTGTTTTTACGTTTATTTTCTTCTAAAGGGAAAGAACTCCCATTGGCTAGCAATCCACCAATCTAATTCGTTTAAAACAATATTAGAGAGTGGAGGAGATAAAATTCCACCTTGTGGCGTACCTTTTTCTGGTATGCCAACTCCTTTAATTTCAGCTTTTAACATTGCTGATATTATACAAATTAATTTTTTATCTCTTATTCCTAAAGTCCATATTTGTTTTAAAAGTTTCGAATGATTTACATTGTCGAAAAATCCTTTAATATCAATATCTACAACAATATGGTGATTACTTAATTGAATTAGTGTTTCCATTTGTGCAATAGCATTTTCTGTACTTTTTATTAGGTCTAAATCCATTACTCTTTTTTATGAAATTTAGCTTCACATATTGGCTCTAATACCTGCAATATGCATTGTTGTATCATTCTGTCCATTATTGTGGGTATTCCTAGTGGTCTTGTTTTTACCGTTAGGCTTGGGAATTTCTACTGTCTTACAGGTTGTGGTGAATAATTATTGAATTTTCTTTGAATATGAAAAATTAATTTATCCATTTCCCATGTTTGTAAGTATTCAATATTTTTTTCCATCAACTCCTGCTGTATAACTTCCATCATTCTTTTTTTAAATTTCTATAAGCTAGTTGTATATTTTCTCGTGATGTAATTAAATCCATTAGTTTGGTAAATATGTAATTTCTTTTGCTTTTTAGCATAAAGTTGGTCAAATGTTTCTTGTAAGTTGTAATATTCATTATTTCTTAGTTTTTGTTTTTTCTTAACATTTGTCATAGTCAGCTAATCTCCTTTTATTTGGATTTCGCTTTTCTTAGTCATAATCGAACCTATGATTACTATAAATTTATTAATTGTTTTATTAAAATGACTAGTGTCCTTCGCTCAATTATATTTCTATAATCTCATAGCTAGCATGACACCGCTCTCAGTTAGATTAATGTAGATTATGAATTTTCTACAAATATTTCATTGCTTGCAATAGCTCCATATTCTAACCTTTCCCCGTTCCAATATTTCTATCTTTTCATATATCCTTAGGTTTCTTCTATAGTCCTGCAACCTTGATAGTGCCTGTAACACTATATGGTATTTCATATAGACGATTTTTACTTTACCACAATTGCCCACTCTGAACGAGTGTAATAACATTTCTATTATTGCTACCTCTAGACCTGTACATTCGAAGATTCGTCAGTAGTTCCTCACTACATTCTAACCATAGATATTTTATAGACCTCCGGCATATAGGTTACATAGCTTGCCTCCAAGCCACTTTCCACAGCATAACCTGTTTGGGTAACTCTCTGCCGACTTTAACGAGCTTCAGACATTTACTTTATTACACAAGTATTTGCCTGTCATAATTTAAGGTAGGCGTTTCAAGGCGTTACTCTATCATTCCACCTATCGAAATATTAGTTCTACTAATTAACCTTAGTGTCTAAGCTTTTCACTTAGAAACGGGTCGCACCATCCATATATCTAAAATAATATTTACAGTGTAATTTATGTTTAACATGTTGGTCTAGTTCGTTCAAATCAAATAAATATTTGCAAACATTTGCGAAGTATAGTTACCAATAGGTAGTCCATTTTCTCTTGCATTTGAATAAATGATTTCTTTTAATAACCATAACAATTTTTTATCTACTATTTTCTTTTTGTAAAATACTAAATAATATGTCTTTATCAATGTTTTCAAAATACTTTCTTACGTCCATCTTTAAAATATAGTATTCTTTCCATATTCTTTTTGCAATGTAGCATTGCTTTTTTGCACATCTAAACATGCCTTGTGCATTCCTCTGTTTTTTTCAAGCAAGCATATGATGTTTCCACAAATCTTGGTACAAAATATGGAATCAAAAAATTATCTACTACCCATCTATGTACAATTCTATCTATATATCTACTTTTTCAATCTTTCTTACTTTTTGGCTCTGATATATAAAATATTGTATATCCTCCGATGTTTATATGTCATACTTTTTAATTGTTGATATATAAACATAATATATTCTTCTTGTTTTAAGTTAAATAAAATAACTTCTTTCCTATATCCTTTTCCCTTTTCTGCTCAATGTGTGCTTTCATTAGGCTGTCATAAGTTAATTTTTCATCAAATTTATTTCGTATTGTTTTTGGCATAATATTTTAGCAGTCCTCCTATGATTTTTTCCTATTTCGTATATTTTGTCTATTGCTATATTAAACTTCTTTTCATCTATCCAATGATTATTTTTCATAATTCTTAAATATATTCTCTGGCAATTTAATATCGCATCTATCTTGTTTAAGTAATACATTCTTTTACTTTTTTCAATTTTATTTAAATATAATATATTTTGTATCATTTCATACATTGAGCTTTTTATATTCTGTTCCAATACTATACTTTTCTGTTCGTGGTATTTTTTATTAACAAATTTAATATATATTCTGTATATTTTTCAACTTTGGGTATCAATATGAGTTCACTATTTTTATATTCTTTTCATTCATAATCTTTTTGTCCTCTATATCAATAATATTTATGTTTTCCATTTTCTTCAGTCTCTCCACTGCTTCGTCTATCATTTCTTTACCACTTTGTATTTTTCTATCTTGATACCAGCAATTATTACAGTTTAAATATTTTCTATACTCTTCTATTGGACATAATACTATTCTTGTAAGTAATTCATATTTTTTGATTGATATCTCCATTAATTCCTTCTGGATAATAATCATATATTGCAACTGATATTTTCTTTTCCGTTGCTGATTTAATAAATCTATCTATATTCTTTACTGAAACTGCACATTTACATATTTTTTCTTTTATGCAAATTGGATTAATTCCAAATTCCTCTGCTAATATAACACCATCTTTTCCTATACCATCAAAAAAATATCCCACATCTCACTAATACCAGGTATCCTTCGTTTTCTGGTAAGTTTTGTATTTCCTTTACAATATCTAAAAATTTCATTTCATATACCTCCTTTTTGATAACATTTTTCCTTGCAAAATTTTGCAAAAAAATGTATACCACACAAGTGGTATACCACACAAAAGTGTCGCGTTTGAACTAGCTTATACTCTAGTTCAAACGCGCCTTGTTTTGTAGGAACAAAACAGTTCTACAAAACATCTATTCTTCTAATGTACATACTACATCAAATATTCTATTTTTTGATGTACTTTTCTCTTTATCAGGGCTCAGAGCTACTTTATATAAAGTGTGGGACGAAATGCATCGCTGTTGTAGCCGAAGTCCGGATCGATGCTGCTACGATCAGAAACTGCATAATCGTAGTCATAGTCGCCTCCGCGCTGCATACGACTGCCACTGCCATAGGCTTCCATTGTCCATTCCCAACAGTTTCCTGCTAGGTCATAGATGTTTTTGATACATCTTTTCGACTGCTCCTGTTAATTCTGGTTTAGCTTTTCTTGGTGTGGTTCTCTGGCTATCTCTATATATCTACACATTGCATCCCACTGACTTCCATAACATAATGTACTTGTTACACTTGTATATTTCTCTTGAACTGCAAAATTCTTTGCTAAATACACTGCTCCACTTTTCCCTTCTATTTCACTTGCATCATTCATTGCTTTTCCCCATGGTACATAATTATATGGGGCTACTCCTCTTTTACTACTACTTTTTGTGCTGGTGTAACTTTTGTTCTTGAGTGGTACTATCTACTCCTGCTTCAAAACGTCCTATATAAAATCCTCCATATTTTAATACCTGTGTTTTTCATGGTATCATATTCTTCAGCCTCTGTTGAATATCCGCCAGTATATGGTTCTGTATAACTTGTAGATAATCCAGTTGTTGGCTTTTTCCTGTGCTGCTGTCAAAGTCTGTTATTTTTAAATCTGCTTCACTTGCAACTGGTATCCACACAAAATTGATTTCCCATATTGACTCCAGAACTTTCTAGTGTATCTCCTTCTTTATCTGATATAACGATTCCTGTATCGATATTTCCTCCTACATAATAAAATCCTTTTGGTAATGGCACTGATTTTCCTTTTCCATTGTCAATTACGTCTACTTTATCTTTATCCCATCCAGCTGGCATTTTGGTTCCTTCATTTTCTCTAATCCATCTATAAAATTTGCTACCTCCTGCATTTCTACTTGTTCATTTTCTCTGCATTTTTCCATATATCTGTTGCATTTTGTGCTCTTTTTTAAATATTCCGTTATTCCTACTTAAACTAATAGCTACCCCTGCTAGTATTAATAATACTATTATTGTAACGACTAACGCTATTAGTGTTATTCCGCTTTACTGCTGTCATTTTGTTTGTTATTCTAGTTTTACTTTTTCTTTCCATTTGACCTCTCCTCTCTTTTGTTTTTTTCTTTTTTTTATTTCTCCTATGTCTATTCTTTACTGTCTTATTATTTTTTATTCATTCACATTTGTATCTTTTTTCATTAATCATTATTTTTGTAATTTAATCTTAAAACCATATTGCATCGACTTCGTGCTAGAATAACTCTTCCTTGTATCACTTCTATTTGCTTTTCAATGTTCTACGGTTTCATTCTTAAATTTACAAAGCTTTTTACTAATAGCTTTCTTTTTTGTGCAAAAAGTTTGCAAAATAATTTTATACTATTAGCATGCTTTTATTGTACCAATTCATATTGTTAAATGTCAATACCGCTTTTAATTTTCTTCTTCTTTTTTTACTTTATAGTTTCTCTATTTATATTAATAAATTTAATAATTTTTTTGTTAATAATCTGTTATTTCAGTTATTATATACGTTTTTTTACTTATGTTTACTTATTTCCAAAATTATGGTATAATTTATATAGTAATTTGTAGAAAAACGGAGGAAATAATATGTTAATCTTTTCAAGCTTTATTAAAATAAGTGAACAGTTTCCTATTTTTATACGGTTCTTGTTCATAGTAGCTTTAATAGGATTTTCACTCGTATTCTAAAAAAAGGGAATGTATGATGCACATGCATGTGCACCTTACAACTTAATTTTGGGATATGAACTCTTTAAATACATAGTCTATATTATTATTGCAGACTATGTACCAGTATTTACCTGGTTTTGGGCTACGGATATGATTATTCTATTTGTAGTCTGGATAAGGTATATGCGGGCAAAAGGTATTTTTAAAGGCTCGTTATGCTTCGTCTTCAGCATACCAGCAGCCTTACTAGTTTATAGCTTAATCTATTTAGTATTCACTACATGGACCATTGCAGTAATATTGATAGTTCTTGTAATTGGTGGATACATTATACACAGCATAAACTAGCCTCAAAAAAGCGTTGCCACCTTCTTAGGTAACAACGCTTTTTTTTTTTTTATACTATTTTAGTATTTCTTCTACTATTGCATCTTTATCTATTCCAAAATATTTCATTAGTGCTTCTGTCTTTTCCTGACCTTCCAAAAGGTATCTTCAATTCCCATTCTAGTTACCTTTTTAGGATAGTTTTCTGATAATACTTCACAAACTGCACTTCCTAAACCACCTATTATGCTATGGTCTTCTACTGTTATTATTCTTTCTGTTTCTTTTGCACATTTCATTATTAGGTCTTTATCTATTGGTTTTATTGTATGAATATCTACAACTCTTATATCTACATTCTTTTTTTTTTAGTTTTTTTTTAGCGTCTAAGGCTTCTTTAACGGTAACTCCTGTCGCAAAAAATAGTTGCTTTTTTTGTACCTGTTCCAAACTGTATACCTTTTCCAATTTCGAATTTATCGTTTTCTTCATATATTTCTGGAACAGCTATTCTCGCAAGTCTTAAATATACAGGACCTTCATATTTTGCAATTTCCTTTACTGCCCAGTTTGTTTGTCTATCACTTGATGTAGAAATTACCATCATATTTGGAAGTCCCCTCATTAAATTTATATCTTCTACCATTTGATGTGTTGCACCATCTTCTCCAACAGTTATTCCACTATGTGTAGCACATATTTTTACGTTAAGTTTTGGATATGCAATACTTGTTCTAATTTGGTCATAAACTCTTCCAGTAGCAAAAGCTGCAAATGTAGATGCATATGGAATCTTACTGCAAGTTGCAAGTCCAGCAGCAGTACCTATCATATCCGCTTCTGCAATTCCTAAATTAAAAAATCTATTTGGAAACTTATTTTTAAAATACTCTGTTTTGGTTGCATTATATAAATCCGCATCTAATACAACAATGTCTTGGTTTTTCTTCTCCTAATTCTTCTAATGCTTTTTCCAAAACTTTCTCTTATAGCTATTTTATCCATTTGCTCCTTCCTCCATTTCTCTTTCGATTTCATTTTCTCTTTCTGCCAATTCATCAATTGCTTTTTTATATTCTTCATCATTTGAGCTTTACCATGCCAGCTAAGCTGATTTTCCATAAAAGATACACCTTTACCTTTTACAGTTTTTGCAATAATCACAGTTGGCTTTCCTTTTTGTCATTTCTGCTACTCCAAAAGCATTTATTATAGAAAAATATCATTTCCATTAATAGTTATTGTATTAAACCCAAAACTTCTAAATTTTTGTTCTATATCTTCTGGATTTAGTCCTTTTATTTCTTTAGATTCATCTGTAAGCTGAAGACCATTACAATCTACTATTGCACATAAATTGTCTAGCTTAAATTTAGTAGAAGTCATAGCCGCTTCCCAAATTTGTCCCTCTTCTAGCTCTCCATCTCCAAAAATAGCATACACTCTATATCCTAGTGAATCCATTTTAGATGCAAGTGCCATTCCATTTGCTATTGATAAACCTTGTCCTAAAGACCCTGTCGTCATATCTATTCCTTTTACTTTATTCATATCTGGATGACCTTGAAGATTGCTAGTTATATTCCTAAATGTTAATAGTTCATCTTTTGAAAAATATCCTCTTTCTGCAAGCACTGCATAAATTGCTGCTGATGCATGTCCTTTTTGATAATACTAATCTATCTCTTAATCTATCATCTGGCATTTTTTCATTTATGTTCATCTCATTAAAGTATAATACTGTTAAAATATCTGCAATAGAAAGTGCACTCCTCCTGGGTGTCCCGATTTTCCATAATATACTTCTGTTATTATGTCCATTCTTACTCTATTAGCAATCTTTTTTTTAATGCTTCAACTTTTGTTATTTTCATTTTCTTTATATCGCAAAAATTATGCGAATCTCCTTTCTTTTATTCTAATTTCTTAATAAAAAAGTCACAAATTTGGTCACCCAAGATTTCTTCTTTTCCTATATAATTATGATTTGCACCTTTTTATATATCCAATATCTTTATTTTCATTTTTTATCTTTTCATTCATAAATTTTACTAAACTTTCTGCATCTAAAAGGATAAGTTCATTTACATTTCCCCACCTCATAAATAGTGGAACTTTAATATTATTTATCTTTTTAAATCCTGATCTTGCATCTCCGAATTTTGCAAAATCTATTTTTTTATTATCTTCTACATATTCTAATATTGTATTAGGCCTAATAGGAGGTGTAGTATCATCCAATATTACTAATTTATCTCCTTTGCCTCTCTTTTTAATAGTTCAAAATATGAAATTATTTTTTTATATTCCTTCCCTAAGACTACTTTTATTTGAGCAGGAACATCAACCATAGAAAGTAAAATCACCTTAGATATGCTATCTAAAATTGTGGTTTCATTATTATCTAAAAGTTCATTATATGTGTAAACAACTTTTGTACATCCCATACTGTGACCTTCTAGAATAATGTCTTTAAACCCCATTTTTTGCATTTCTAAATTGCACCTTTTATGTCATAATATGAATCATATATACTTTCTGCACCTGAGCCATAAAAGTGCATTCTTTCGTCTGATATTTTGTCATAGGTGTTTATTATATCATGTCCTCTATTATTAAATGCAAAATATGCAATTCCTCTTTCTGTACACTTTTTCGCTAAAATATCGTCTCTTCTTTTCAAGCATGAGCTTGTTATTCCATGTACTGAAATAACAACTTTAGTAGTCTCTTTTTCTGGCAAATGTAGTAATCCAATCAAATTCAAATTATCTACTGAATTAAAATAGATTTTTCAATTTTCATAACTAAAAATCCTTTCTTATTTCTTGCATAAAAATTATATATCAACTATATTTATTTTTCAATAAAATGAAATTAAAGTTTTCTTAATTATTACATATTATTCGTAATTTAGACATATTCCTTGTTTTTTACATATTTTATCGTTTTTTATTTTCCTAATTCCATTTTTTCTGTTGATTTATTAAGCTTTTTTCCTATATAATATTATTGTCACAATTAACTACTCATATTCTTATATGAGACATTTTTTAAAAGGAGTGAAAATTTTATGTCAAAGAATTTCTATGCAGAAAGAATCTTTCGGCACCAAATGTAACAGGTTCATTTTTCCTTTACAAGGTTCATTTTCCGTCTGGAAAAGAAGTAGAATTTTTCTTCGAAGCAGGTGCAAAACAAGGGGAAAAAGATATTGGTGATTATAATGGATTTATTCCAGTAGAGGCTAGTAATTTATCCTTTGGGATTATCTCTCACACCCACTTTGACCACATAGGGCTTCTTCCAGTACTCATAAGACAAGGTTTTAAAGGCCCAATATTTACAAGCTATCCGGCCTCAAAACTTCTTGAAATCGGGCTTCAAGATTCTGCAAAAATTGTAGACAAAAACCTAGAAAGAACAATCGCGGTCCAAGAAGAAGTCGAACAGACTCTGAGTCAAGTAGTGGGGGCACCTTACAAAAAAGAAAATAAAACCACATAAGAATATTACGGTTACATTTTTTCATGAATGGACATTTAATAGGAGCTGTTTTAACTCTTATTACAATTACCTATTCAAATGAAGAACCAATTTATATTGTTCATTCAGGAGATTACAAAAAGCTCCAATATGTTCTTTAATGTGGAACAGCCTCAAGAAGCCATTCGGAACTTACCAATTTCTAATTTCGTCATAGAATCAACTTATGGCGATGTGGATTCTTCAAACATTAAATTTAAAAAGTGTTTGAAAAACAATACCCTTTGAAGCTTTAAATAATGGTTTTACTGTTGTCTACCCTACTTTTTCTTTAGGAAGACATCAAGAGGCTCTTTATCTTATTAAGCTTTGGCAAAAGCAAGAACTAATTCCTGCTGATACCAAAATTATAGTAGATGGCAAAAGTGCTCAAGCATATAACTATTTAATCAAATTTTCGGATTTAGGAGTAAAACCTGGTATGAATAATTTTATGCCTCAAAATACTATTTCTATTCCGAGAAACTTTTTGAGAGAAAAGCTATACGTGCAAAAGTATTAAAAAGCTCTAGCCCCAAGATAATATTATCACCTGGCGGGATGGGTTCATATGGCCCTATTACCTATTACATTCAAAATTTGGCCTTTCGTGATGATGTTTTAATTCATTCTTTTTGGGTTACAGCTCACCAGATTCTACAATGTATAAGATTTTAAGAGCAAAATATGGTGAAACCATTAAATACAATGGTTTAGATGTAACCATAAAATGCCAGACTGCTCAAACTTTGTGAGCTTTCTGCACATGACCCAAGGGATAAACTTTTTAAAACTCATTGAAAGTTTTCCTGAAACTCATTCTGTTTCTATAAATCATGGGGATTTAGAAATTCAGAAGAGCTTTTGTCACTATCTTAATGACCATTTGCTAATTCCTTCTTCGCAAATAACTACTTCGGAACAAAATTCTATTCGTATATTTGCAAAAGGAATTGAAATTCTTAACTAATTTTTTCACAAAGAGATGGAGGGTCACTTGGAGACCCTCCATCTCTTCCTTTTATAGAAATCGTCGCACGCGAACAATTATATGTGGATTAAGCTTTATATTTTATTAATCAGCCCTCTAATCCTTCTTTATTTTAAAATTTCTTTTTTAAGAAAACCAATAGTTCTATAAAAATTGCATGTGACCACGCCAAACCAATTACCCATTTTTCATTTAAGTCACTATTGGACTGTTCTGCTAAAAAATCCATGTTCATTTGCACTTTGCACGATAAAGTTCATACATTCATTTGCTCTTTTTGTATCTCCACAGAATTAAAATATAATCCCATCCAGCCTGTTGCATTTATCCAAGGGTTATTTCCTCCAATATATCCATCATTTTGATATCTTAAATATCCTCCTGAGTATGTTCTAAGAGTCATATTTAATTGTTCTATTGTATTTTCCACAACTTTTTTCTTTATGGTCAAATACTCTAAATGGGAATACTGAACCTAGTACACTTATATCTGCAAGTCCATCTTCTGTATTTCTTAACAAAAATGATTTTTTTCTATCATCTACTAAATTTTTCAAGTATATATTTTTTGTTTCTCTCTTATATTCCTCTAATTTTTTCTTAGATTTGAAATAATTGAATCTTGTTTTAATCTGTTTTTTTTATCATAAAAGTCATTTACTTCTTCGTAAATTTTTATCATTGAATCAAATGCACAGTAAATTGCTGATAAAAAATATAAATGTATTCCCTCTGTATTTTTCCCATAGGTCATATGACGGATGTTTATATATTGCATCTCTATTTTTTGTAGTCATAATCTTTTCAAGTTCCATACGAACTACATCCTCTTTTTTTCTTCTTTCCCTGTTATATAATCAATATACTTTTTGTAAAAATTTAATAGAGGCTTCTAGCATCTTTAAATTATCTTTTAAAAATTTAGTATCTTTTTTTCCTTCTTTTTTTTGACATTACTTCATAATGTCTATATGCACCATATACTACTATTGCAGTTTCGTCTATTTGATATCCCCAGCAAGGAGCAAGCCTTCCATCTGTGTACAATCTTTGTTCCCACATTCCATTTTTGCTCTGAGTCTTTTTTAAGAAATTTTCATAAAACTTCTTTGTCATTCCATCAAATCCAATAAAGTCCAAAGCTTTATATACAAGTACTGCATCCCTTGGCCAGCAATAAGCATATCTTCCACTTTTATCTCTTTCCTCATCAACTTCCAAAGATGCACTTATACCACCTGTTTTTTCGTTTATTAATAATGGCATAAGTAATATAGTTCTTTTTATAAATTTTTATTATTTTATCAATATAATCGAGCCATCTGATTTTAACTTAATGTATCATGGTCTGTAACAAATTTTCGCCAATATTTTTCTACCTTTTCTATTTCTTTTTTTGTATATCCAGCCTGCGTTTTTATCTATCTCTTCTTCTACTTGTGCAATAGGGAACTTCTCCACTTGCAATATAGATATACATACAAAAAAGTTTTTACTTTTTCTCCTGGTTTTAATACTCCCAAATCATAGCTTATAGCTGAATCTGCACTCATTCCTATATAGTCTTTATCATATATTACTCCTGAATTTATCGTACTATTTACATTATTTAGTTGATGACTAAGTAATTTTTTTCTCTTGAAAATGTTGCACAAGTATAATTATGACTATATTGCACTAATGCATCATTTGTAATTATTCCACCAGCTGTATTATTGTATGATGAAAATACTTTTGAATGCACCAAAAAAGTTTAAATTCAAGTCAATATTATTTTCATTTTTAAAGACATATTTTTTAGCAAAATTGTTTGATTTATCATTGCACAATCTGTTTGTTTAATTTTTTAGTTTAAAATATGTATTTTCTATTTCAGTATTTAATACATTTGTATCTTCCTCATAATATTGATTATATTTATTATTAATATCATTATGTAGATAAATGATATTTGAATCATTTATTTTTATCCCTACATGGTAATAATCACAATATTGCATATAGTCTGGTGATGGATAATATATTCTAAGTAATTCTCCACACTTGCTATAACTTGCTATAACATCTTTATTTCCTATAAAAGCATCATTATAATATTTTTTTCATTGGCTTCTTCTCCCCTTATTTATTTTTTTCATTATATCTATAATTTGTTTTCTTAAGTCATTAACTCTATTGTTCAATTTTTATCATATCCTCATCTGATGCTGCTGACATTCTTATATTATCTTTTAAACTATGTTTCATTTCCTCTATTTCGTCTTCTAAAGGCTTGCATCTTTTCTATTATGTCTATTCTAGGTTGTTGCTTACTTACTGTACTTCGTCTATACAAGCTTGAACTTTATCTAGATTTTCATTTAATTCATATTTTTCTCCATACTTTGGAATTGTGACATTTATAAGTGCATTAGCTTCTATTTTGTCTTTTAATTCTTTTTGTGAAGGTGGCTCTCCGTGAACTAAAAAAATATGTTTTGGTCTTTTACTCTAAATGAATATACGAAATCAAAAGTCCTTCTTGGTCTGCATGTCCAGAATATCCTTCAATATATTCAATTCTTGCTTTTACCGCGAATTCTTCTCCTAAGATTTTAACCTTTTCATCTCCATCAACAATTCTTCTTCCAAGAGTTCCAGGTGCTTGATATCCCACAAATAGAATTGTACTATTAGGGTTCCAAATATTGTGTTTCAAATGATGTTTTATTCTTCCCACGTCACACATTCCGCTTGCTGAAATTATAATACATGGCTCATTAGATTCGTTTAAAGCTTTTGATTCCTCAACACTTTTAGTAAATGTTAATCCTGGAAACTCTAGTGGATTATCTCCTCTTTTTATAAATTCTTGCACTTCTGGTTTAAACAAATTCATGTTTTTCTTAAATACTTCTGTTGCTGAAATTGCTAGTGGACTATCTACATATACTTTTTGCTTTCATAAGTTTTTCATATTCTTTTTTACAAACTTTTTCATCATTTCTTTTTTAAGTCTTTAATTTTATCTAATTCATATAATATTTCTTGTGTTCTTCCAACTGCAAATGATGGAATTACAACGGTTCCTCCATTATCCAATGTTTCTGATACAATGTCTAAAAACATTGATGCTTTTTTTCTTCATTTTTCATATGAAGCCTATTTCCATATGTAGATTCCATAATTAAATAATCTGCACTATCTATCATTGTAGGACTAGAAAGAAGTGGAATATCATTATTTCCCAAGTCTCCACTAAATACTACCTTTTTAGTCTCTCCATTTTCCGTAACCCATACCTCTATTATGCTAGACCCTAGCATATGTCCTGCATCATTGAACCTAACTGATATTTCTGGACATATCTCTACAATTTCGTCATACATAGCTGGATGAAATATTTTCATACAATCTACTGCATCTTGATAGGTGTATAATGGCTCTAATAATTTTTTCCATTTCTTTTACGCTTCTTGTTCTTATTTTCATTTTCTGTTTCTTGAATATGTCCACTATCTGGTAGCATTATATTACATAAATCACAAGTTGCTTTTTGTTGCATAAACAGGAGCTCTATATCCTTCTTTATATAGCTTTGGAATTCTTCCTGAGTGATCAATATGTGCATGTGTAAGTAGCATAAAATCTATGCTAGATATGTCATATGCAAATGGTTCATCATTCATAAGTTCTTCTTCATATTTTCCTTGATAAAGCCCACAGTCCACTAAAAACTTTTTTCCTGCCGCTTCTACCAAATAGTTTGAACCAGTTACCATCTCTGTGGCACCTAAAAATGTTATTTTCATTTACTTCTTCCTTTCTATTTTTTCTTAAGTATTTTCCAATATTCTAAAAGTTATTTTTTATTTGTCTAATAGTTCTTAAAAATTTTTACTTTTTTTGTTTTTCTTAACTTTTTACATTGCTTCCCTCTGGAAGTAATACAAAATTAGTTGAATCTAATACTGTGTTATCATATATTTCTGATTTTAGTTTTCCATCTTCTACTCTTAACTTTATATATAAATCTTCCAAGTTTATTGTTCTTGTTTTGAAAATACTTTTAAGTAATTCATAATCTGTGTCAATATTATTTGAAATTGGTGTTATTAATTCTAATTCAATTCCTAAATTTATTGATCTCTTTTCTAAACTTTCAAAAATCTAATATATCTCCCATTTTATCTTTTTTTAGTTATTGGAAGCAATTTCAAATATCTAATCTCATAAATGTAATCCTTTTTGCTGCCTCCTTTGTTAATATAGTTTTGTTTTCAAAATCTTTCAAAAATATTTTTGCATACTTTCTATATTTGTATTATCTACAATATTATAATATTCTATTTCATCTTTTAACATTTCTTTTGTTTTACATATTCAATTGGATTTTGCAATTTATTACATTCTTCTAATTTTTCTAAGCATTCCTTCCTTTTCGATTGTAATAAGTCCTCATAATGACTCATGCTAAAAATCTTTTTTTTCATTTGGAAGAAGTGCATTCTCTTTCAAATATTCGTCGCGTAGTTTTTCAGGATTATTTATTGTTTCATCAATATTTTTTAATTGTTCCAACAATTTCTTTTTTTCAGAAAACAATTCTTCAATAAACTCTTTTTTGATTGTCCATTTTTTAAGCTTTGTAATATTTTCTTTTGTTTTTTTTCTTTTATCTCTTCTTCCTTACTTTTTATCATATTTCATATAAAATTTCAGTGCTACTTTGCTAATTTCCTCATATAATTCTTCACTTAATTCTAATTTCAATTTTTTTATATTTTTAGAATTTAGGTTATCTATATAAGTTCTTCTAACAAATAAGTTAGGTCAGTATAGATAGCATTACACTCTATGCTTTCTATATCTTTTACAGTACCATCCCACGAAAATCCGTTAAAATCTCTTATAACTTCTGAATAGGCTATACATTTTCCAATATGTACAGCCTTAAAATTTTTTTTCTTCAAACTTAATGTTAAACTTAATTTTTTCTATACCAGCTTTTATAATACTATATAAAACTACCTTTTCATTTGGAAATACTATAATTTTTTGCTCTTTATTATCTGATTCTTCTAGAATTTTACATCTTGATTCTTCTAATTCTTTTTCAAGTTCTGAATTAGGTCTTGCAATTTCTATATCTTTACAATAATTCTTAATAATATCTATAATATTTTCTAGAAAATCTTCTTTTGAAGGTACTTCCCTTTTAACTAAAGCATAGTCATTATATGCAACTTCTGCTTTATATAGCATACTTAATAAAAGGTTTTGTACCTCCTTATTAAACTTTTTTTTTCTTCTAAAATATTTTCTAATTCTTCATTAAAATCTCTTTTTTTAAGAGTTTTGCTTTCACACCAATTATTCTCCTTCTTTTATGTCTTCTGTATTTTTTACTATTACCTAAATCTTCAGGTGCCATTTTTAGTTCTTGCCATCTTTCTTTTTGACATTAAAACTTCTCTTGGCTTAGTTCCCTGAAAACCAGATATAATTCCCCTTTGTTCCATTTGGTCCATAATTCTTCCTGCTCTTGAATATCCAACCTTAAATCTTCTCTGAATAAATGATGTTGAAGCTTGTCCTGTTTCTATAACCATTTCTATTACATCTTCTAGTAATTCATCAGTATCATCTTTATCATCATTTTGAGCCTCTGCTTTTTTCTGGCTCTCCACTGCTTTCAATTGACTCTAAAATATCTTCATCATATTCCGTTTCTCCGTCTTTCTTTAAAAAACTTTACTATATTTTCAACTTCTTTATCAGATATAAATGCTCCTTGAACTCTTATTGGCTTTGGTGCACCTGATGGATAAAATAGCATATCTCCTTTTCCTAATAGTTTTTCTGCTCCTGCACTATCTAAGATTGTCCTTGAGTCTACTTGTGATGAAACTGCAAATGCTATTCTTGATGGAATATTTGCCTTAGTATTCCTGTAATAACGTCAACTGATGGTCTTTGAGTAGCTATTACTAAATGCATTCCTGCTGCTCTTGCCATTTGTGCAAGTCTACAAATAGCATCTTCTACATCTTTTGCTGCAACCATCATTAAATCTGCAAGCTCATCTATTATTATTACTATTTGAGGTAATTTAGGGCCTCCTTCTTTTTCTGCAAGCTCATTATACCCTTTCATATCTCTAACCTTTTTCTCTGCGAAAAGACTATACCTTTTACCATTTCCTGCACTGCCCAAGAAAGTGCACCTGCTGCCTTTTTGGGATCTGTAACAACAGGAATTAATAAATGTGGTATTCCATTATATATTGATAGTTCTACTACCTTTGGGTCAACCATTAAAAGTTTTACTTCACTTGGCTTTGCTTTATATATTATGCTTGTAATTAATGTATTTATACATACAGATTTTCCAGAGCCAGTACTTCCTGCAATTAAAAACATGAGGCATCTTGGCAATGTCTGTTACAACAGTATCTCCTGCAACATCTTTTTCCAAGTGCAAAAGCTACTTTTGATTTATTATCTATGAATTCATCTGACTCTACAATGTCTCTAAGTGGCACCATGTTCTTTTCTTTATTTGGAACTTCTATTCCGACAGTATGTTTTCCTGGAATAGGTGCTTCTATTCTTATTGTTTCAGCTTCTAAACTAAGGGCTATATCATCAGAAAGATTAGCTATTTTACTTACTCTTACTCCTTCTGCTGGTGCTAATTCATAACGTGTTATAGCTGGTCCTACTGAAACATTTTCTACTTTGGCATTTACTCCAAAGCTATATAATGTTCTTCTCAATTTTTTCTGCTGTTGCTCTAAGAGCCTTTTCCTTATTTTGATCTGAATTTCCCTTTTATTTGAGAAAGTAATGTAATAGGTGGAAATTCGTAATGCTCATCCATCGTTGTCATTGCATGATCAAGTTTTAAAACTTCTTTTAGTTTTTGTCTCTTTTTGCTCTTCCTCTTTTGAAAATAATTCGTCTGCTGTATATTTTGTTTCTTCTATATTCAAATTAGATCTTAAGGCTTTTGAACCTTTTTTAGAAAAAAATAGATGTATCTAAATTATCATTTGAATGATCATATTTTTTAGGTTCATTTAAATGAATTGTTATTTGTTCCTCTAATTCCTCTTTAGGTGCAGATGCCTTTGCTTCTAATTTTTCTCTTATTCTTCTTTCTTTTCTCGTTTTTCTTTTTTACTTCTACTTTCTGCTGAGATTCTCTTGCTATTTCTCTTTCTTTTTTTTTCTAGCTCTATTATCTGCAAGTTTATCTATTGAATTTGCAATAACTTCTTCTGGATGAAGACCAAATATAAATACTACCATAATTAGACTTACACCTATCGAAGCAATAACAGTTCCAAGTAGTCCTATAAATTCCACAAGTGGTATTGCTAAAGCGGTTCCAACAACTCCTCCTCCCATATCTTTTTTTGTTCCTAGTGTGTATGCCTGTTTTAATGCTAATTCATTTCCTCCATCAATTGTAATGTTTCCTTTAGAAATTTGAAAACAACTAAAAACCACATCAATTAAAAGTAATATTGCTAATAACATTACTATTTTGGGAATATAATATTTTGTATCTTTATCATATGCTATATATATATTGTAAAGCAAACAATCCTATTGGAATCAAATATTTTATATATCCCAATACTCCACCTAATGCTGGGCTTAATGTTTGTCCTAAATATCCTGATTTTGTATATATTAGTACTGCTAGTAATATACTAAGTACTAGTAAAATTGCTACTATTATGCTTAATTTTTTTTGCTCTTGTTTCTTCTTACTTTTTCTTCCCTTGGCATTAAATTAAAACCTCCGCTATTTTTTACTATTTCTTTTGCTATTTTATCATTAAGAAAAAAAAAATCTCAACTCTTTATTAAAAAAGTTAAGATTTTTGTACCTTTATTCATATATTTAATTATCTTTCTATTAAATAATAATTAGCTTCAAAACCAATAGCATCACAGTCTAATATTAGCTTTTTATTTTTATAACCAATCTCTTCTATTAAATTGCAAACCTTTTCCTCTTCTACATAATCTTTTTATACAAATAACAAAACTATCTTCTATGTTTATTGTATTTAATAACTCTACTTGCTCTTCATTTAATATAAGAGACTCTTTATATATTGCAAATTCTGGCATATTCTTAATATGGTTATATGTATTTAATCCCACATATATAAACTGTTTATCACTATATTCTTTTGCAAGTTCAATATTTTTACTATAACCTTCATACAAATAACTTGGCTCATTTGTACTTATAGAATACGCTTGAAATCCTATAACTAATACAATTATTATTGTAAAAGACATCTTTCTAATTTTTGCTTTTTTCAAGTTATCTTCTAATCCATTCACTATCTTAGCAAAAAAAAATTGATGCTATGCAAATTAGTGGAATCATTGGAAGAATGTATCTTTGTTCTTCATATGGTGCTGTTTTTTGCAATTATTAAATAGTAAAAATAACCGGAAATCCTAATATTAAATATTCATATATTCTCTTATTTTTTCTATTTTTATTACATAATATATAAAATAGATTATTGCACATATTAAAATAACATATCCTACTACTTTTCCTATACTTAAATTTTAAAAGTCTCCTCTATAAAAAAGTAAGTCTTGAAAAATAATTGTCCTTTAAGTCTTCCTATTCCTCTATACGAAAAAAATATATGATATATTGAAGCAGGGAAATAGCACTACTCCAAGTATTCCTAGTTTAATGTTCTCCCAAAGCCATTTTTTCTTAAGCTTTACTAATAATATAATAAAAATACTAAGTGCTACTAAACAAAAATAGTATTGTGTCAAAAAGCCACAAATTGTAACTATTCCTAGCATAGTTTTATTTTTTTTTAGTAAGCCCCTGTCTTGCAATCTTTATTGTAACATATACATATGCTACAATAAAAAAAGCTTAGCATCATGTACATTCTTTGGAACATCACGCAAAGATATTGCCCCAATTCCACCATATAAAATTAGAGCTACTATTCCCCACTTTTCCTTGTTATATAGCTTAAATATTTTACAAATAAATATACAAGTTAGTATAAAAAATATTAAATTGATACTAAAAATAATATATTTAGAAAAATGTCCTAGATAAATACTTGATACAAAATGAACAAGTATATAAAAAAGTGGCGGATGTACATCTCTTTGCTTGATTATAAATTGTTGAAAAATAGTTGAATACATCCTCTTTTTCTATTGTCAAATATTCTTTTGCCTTTTCCCTTGATTTCCAAACTGGGTAATATCATATAAGCTTGTCCTTAATTTATTAAATTCAATAGGATTTTTTAAATAGTAAAAAATATTAGCTAACCAGTTATCTTTATAAAATAAATCCATATACTGCTTTATTGGTAACATTCATATCTCCATACGGCTCATAAACATAGTCTAAAGCATAATTTGCTGAGCCATATGAAAATATTTCGTCTTCATTAAATCCTTCTTTTTAGTTTCAAAAAATAGCATAATTGCTACTAAGCATACAATAGTTAATATTTTTGCTATATTTATTAATTTAAATTTCTTCATTTGTTACATAACACCTAATAAAATCAAAACAATTATACCTAATACAATTCTATACCAACCAAACACTTTAAAATCATGTTTCTTAATATAGTTCATTAAGAATTTTATTACAAAATCGATACTAAGAATGCAACTATCATACCTATCAATAAAACGGCAAGTTCCATTCCTGTAAAACTCAAACCGAATTTTAAAATTTTAAAGTAAACTTGCTCCAAACATAACAGGTATTGCTAAATAAAAAGTATATTCTGCTGCAACTGTTCTAGATATTCCTATTAAAAAGTGCCCCAATTATAGTTGCACCTGAGCGTGATGTTCCTGGTAAAATTGCTGCAATTAGTTGAAATAGACCTATTATTAAAGCATCTTTATAAGTTAAATCAGAAATTTCATTAACTCTTGATTTATCTCCTTTTTTTCTATTTTCAATAAGGATAAATGCAATTCCTACTACTATTAACATTGTTGCAACAACCCATGAATTGTATAAATATTTATCTAATAAATCATCAAATAATATTCCTACTATTGCTGCTGGTATACAAGCTACCAATATTTTTCCCCATAAGTTCAAAATATTTTTTGTCCACCCCAAAACCTTCACTATGTTTTTTTTTTTGCTTTTTATAGGCCAAATATTTTTGAAATATAGTACTACTACTGCAAGTATTGCACCTAACTGAATAACCACTTCAAACATGTCAAAAAAACCTTCTGAAAGACCTTCAAATTTCAAAAAAATTCTCTGCTAAAAATCAAATGTCCTGTACTACTTATTGGAAGCCATTCAGTTATGCCTTCAATTAGTCCATAAATTATACTGTAAAAAAATATTCATTTTACTAATATCCTCCTTTTTTTTTTATATTTTCTTAGTTTTAGCATATTAAGTATTCTAACATTTTACTATATATATTGTAAATATATTTTTTTTAATGTTATAATTAATTTATATAGTTTATGGAGGAATTTATGTATAATAATGAATATAAGAATAATGAATTAAAGCTAGACGCTGTAAAAATGGTTCAAGATAATTATTTAGAAAAAAAGGGCTTAGAGAAAAACTTGATAGAGAAAGAATTTGATAGAAAACAAAAAACAACAAAAAAAAACCTTTTGTTAATAAAGGGAAACCTTTAAGAAAAAGAAACAAAAAATTATCTCTTTCACTTAAATTAGAATTTTAGGTGCTATTGTTTCTGCTGGAATAGTTGCAGTTACACTCGATTACTCTTCTTTTGATAAAACCGCTAATAGACTTGAGGAATTCCCAAGAAGAAAATTTAGGTAATCTTGATGCCTTTAATAAATCTTCTACTACAACAAAAATTTCTGAGTCTAGTGATAGAAATTTAAATTTAGAGCAAAAAAGCTTTTAATATAAAATTAAATGATATTATTTCACAATATCAAGAAAATGCAGATTCAATTACTTCTGAGCAGGTCTTAAATTTATTAAAAAGAAAGTAATGATCTTTCGCACGATATAATTACTACTACTGTATTTGATGCCTATAAAGAGACTAATGGAGATGCTCAATAACGTCTGCTGGGCGTTAGTTACTCTTCCTCCTTCAAATTATGAAGGTGCTGAGTTTAGAGTAGCATATGAAAATGAAGATAGTAATTATGCTCAAGTAGGTAGCCATATTTCTATTACTCAGACAATATTCAGATGTACTTTCTAGGTCAATTGAATATCAATTAAAACTAGAGTCACTTTTGCGAAATAAAGATAACCTTGATATTAAGGATACTTTTAAAAGCTATTATGAATACAACTATAAAAACGAATGAGTTATCAAATACACCTATAAAATACGAAAAAGGAAAAATCGTTGAAAATAAAGAAAATAAAAAAGAATTTGATGATAATAAAAATACACAAGTAGTAATTTCCGATAAAGATGACGATTTAGAACTATAATAAGTAAAAAGAATGATAAGTTTATACTCATCATTCTTTTTTTATATTATTTTTTTATTGTACTTAATTTTTAACATTTTATTTAATGCTTTCATTATTTTCTAATGAATCTTTCTTTTTTACTTATTCCAAATATCTGCAAACCTGCAATAAAGGAAGTCCCTACCACTAATGAAATTAGGTCTATCATAGTATCCATAATCGCATCCCTGCCCATTAGTCCTTTTGCCACTTGCATGTTTTGACCAAATACAGTATCTACAAAAAACTCAAATATCTCCCAGAAAACGCCTGTTGAAAGTGCAAAGCAAACTGCAAATATTATAATTATCTTTTTTATTATTTAGTTTCACTTTTTCCTTGTTTGAAATCTGTTTTAATAAAGTTTCTCCTACAAAAAAGAATATGACACCAGACAATGTATGGAGCATTGTATCCCACCACAAAAATTTTCCATAAAAAGCCTAATACTGTACCTAAACATTGTGCTCCAAAAATAAATAAAGTTATTGCTATTTTTAGTTTTTCTTCTAATTCTATTTTAAAAACTTTTTTTGCTACAATTTTATCATAAAATGTTAATACCATTGTAAGAGCTAAAATCCCCATATTTTTGTAATCTTTTTTCAATGCATAAAACTATTGCTAAAATTATTATAAAAACACGCAATATATTTGTAAGTATTGCATTTATACTCATCTTTCTATTTTTCTTTATCTGTCATAAATTTTCCTCACTTTTACATTTATAATATAACTTATTTTAATTTTTCTTTCAAAATATATTATTATTGTATAAGGAAAGTTTTATTCTTTTTATACAATAACATAAAAAGGCTTCCTGCCTCCTTAAAATTTATTATTCTTCTGAATCTGAAGATTCTTCTTTTTCCTCAGGTTCAGGGGTATTATTGTATACTTCTAATATAGCTTTTTGGATTTTTTCTCTAGTAGCAGGATTTATAGGATGTGCTATATCCTTATGTTCTCCAGTGCTCTTAATCTTTTTGCTAGGCATAGCAATAAATAATACTCCTTCAGGATTTTTGATAACTTTAATTTCATGTACAACAAATTCGTTATCAAATGTTACAGATGCAACAGCTTTTAATCTGTTCTCTGAATTTACTTTTCTTAATCTTACGTCTGTGATTTCCATAATATGTAATCTCCTTCCAAAGTTTTTGTATTATATGGTACATTTTATTTCCATACTATTTTATATATTCGCTAAAATTTTCTATTTTCCTTCTTTATTTTACAAAAAGTTCGAGTTTTATGTCACCATACATATTGTTTTTTTCCCAGATTTGTAATATAATTGTTAAGTGGACATATAATAAATTTAAAAAGGAGAGTGAATTACTTGACTAACATTCAAGAATTAAAACGATATAAAAAAATTTACATGATTGGAATCGGCGGAGTTAGCATGAGTGGAATTGCTGAAATTTTAAAAACTGGGGATTTTCAGTTTCTGGCTCTGATATTTCTGCATCTGAAGTTACAGATAAATTGATTTCTAATGGAATAGATGTTTCTATTGGCCATAATCTATCAAAATTATCTCAAGCTGATTTAGTAATATTTTCAGCAGCAATCCAAAATAATGATATAGAACTTGTTGAAGCACATAAATTAGGAATTCCAGTTGTAGAAAGGGCTGACTTTTTAGGAGAGATAACTAAATGCTTTAGAAATACTTTATGTGTTTCTGGAACACATGGCAAGTCTACAACTACTTCTATGCTTTCAATGTGCTTTTTAGAAGCCAAAAAAAGATCCCACAATTCAAATAGGGGCCGCTCTTGATGCAATTGATGGAAATTACAAAGTTGGAAATAGTGATTTCTTTATTTTAGAGGCTTGTGAATATGTAGAAAGCTTTTTAAAATTTTTTCCAAAAGCAGAAATCATTTTAAATATAGATAATGACCATTTAGATTATTATGGATCTCTTGATAATATAAAGGCTTCATTTATAAAATATGTTAAACTCTTACCTGATGATGGTATTTTTAGTATATAATGCTGATGATGAAAATTGTTCTCATTTATCACAATATACCAAAGCTAAAAAGTTTAACATTTGGCATAAACTCTTCAATGCTAACTTTGTAGCAAAAAATATATCATTTGATAAAAATGGTTTCCCATCTTTTGATGTATATTATAATAATACATTTTATAAAACAATGAAATTATCTGTTCCTGGAAAGCATAATGTGTTAAATGCTCTTTCTTGTATAGCTTTATGTAATGAATTTGGACTAGATAAAAATGATATAAAAAAATGCTCTTCAAAAATATAAGGGAGCTCATAGAAGATTCGAATATATTGGTGAATTTAATGATGTAAAAGTATATGATGATTATGGACATCATCCAACAGAAATAAATGCTGTATATGACGCTTTATCTAAAAAGAACTATAATCATTCTTGGGTTATATTTCAACCTCATACATATAGTAGAACAAAGGAATTGCTTGATGAATTCGCTTCTTCTCTTATGAAATTTGATAATATTGTAGTTACAGATATTTATGCTGCAAGAGAAAAAAAAAATACATATGGAATTTCTGCAAAAGATATTGTTGAAAAAAAATTGATTCAATGGGTAGAACTGCATATTACATTCCAAATTTTGACGATATTGTAGAATTTATAAAAAGAAATGCAAAACCAGATGATATAGTTCTAACCCAAGGTGCTGGTACTATAACACAAATAGGTCCAAAACTTGTTGATTAATTGAAATCATATAGAGATTAAAATAACATCTAACTACTTTTGGAGTAGTTAGATGTTATTTTTTATTATGCTACTATAATAATACAGTTTTTAATAACTTTTCAAATTCTTCTTTTTCAATTTCTAAGATATCACAAATCTTTTCATCTGATATTCCTTCTTCTTTTTAACCTTTTTTATCATTTTAATTTTAAGTTCTTGTTTTTCATCTTTTCTTCCTTGGTTGTACCCTGTTAATCTTAAGTCTTCTCCGTCTAATATTGCTTTTTCTCTTAAATATTCTAATCTTTCCATTTTCTCGTCTTCGCTCATTTTATGTATTTCTATTACTGCTTCACTTATTCCTTTATTTCTTCCCATTATTTCTTTTACCTCCTTTGACTCTGGATTTTCCAAGAACATTAACCATTGTGCCTTTTTATTGTTCTTGTCTTTTTCGTACATCTCTTTTGCCTTCTTTAATTCCAGTATACGTATTTCCACTATGTCTGTCAAGACCCTGTCTCGTTTTAACCTTTCCATCATATTCCATACTGTTTCTACATCTTTTATGTCTTTTGTTTCTTCTAATTCAAAATCTATTATTGCTACTATTACTACTCTTTTTAGCTTGTCATATTTGAACCTCTTTTCATTTGTTTTGCTATTAGTTTTGACATATAGTAGATTAACCTATTTTTGAAATTATCCTTTTTAATAGCTGTATTTCTACATCTACTTTTTTTCATTATCGTTTACATCTAATTGCAAATCAAGTATTCCTAATTTATCTTCTGGATTTTCTCTTGATAATTCTTTATCTCCATTTATTACTAGTTTATTTATTTTTTCGTCTAATATTGCTTCTGCAAAACTTTTTTTGTTATATTTGCTCTTTCTTTATTAAATAAACTTTGGAATACTATATCTATTTTTGGATTTAATATTTTTTTTATCCATATATTTTACCTAAACTTATATTAAAATATAAGTCCTTTCTACATTATTTATTAGTTTTTTGCGATTTAGAAAGTTTGCAAAATAAGTCTAATTATTAATTAGTTTTGATTTTTGCAATTTGATTTAATTCTTAATCAGTACTTTCTCTTCGCACTCTTTGTTAAATTTTTAATTTGTGATTTTCATTTAAGATTAAAATATCTTTGAATTTTTTATAAATTTATTTGATTTAATTTGTTTTCGAAAACTTGGTAATATTATACAATGCTGTTTTTCATTTTTCAAGACCTTATTTATAAATATTTTTCGATTTTATAGTCTGTTTCTGAAAGTTTCTGGATAAACAAAGTCTTGGCCTGTTTCCGAAACATCGCCATCACTACATGATTCTTATTAAATGCTTTTGCACCTTTCAAAAGTATTGATGTTTATCTTCCTCTAAGTTTTGCAAAAATAGCTGAACCATTCGCATAGATTGGGTCATCCCATGTAGGATCCACAGCATACCACTTATCATCTTCCATTTTACATAGTTCAAGCATGTGCCTCTGATTTTCCTTCACTATCATATCCTGTTCCGTATACTAAAACGCAAGGAATATTAAGTTTATCTAATAAATATTTTAGTCCTTCTGCATATCCTTCACATACTACCTTTTTTTATTTACAAAAAGTTCCATATATATTATCATTATTTGCCAGTTTTTTTTAGTATCATATTCCACATTATCAACAATCCAATCATGTACATATTTTATTTTATCATATCTTGAACCTCTAGCACCTGCAACTATTGTATTTGCCATTGCTTCACATCATTCATTGCTTCTATTACTTGCTCTTTTGATGTAAAAGTTGAATTATAATAGCTTATACCATCTTTAGGTTTTTAAAGTAAATTCGTATGATTTGAAACCTAATGCTGATGTTGTTCTTGTTGTTAGTGCAAGGGAGTCTGTATTAACATAAAACAAATCTAAATGGTCAAAGATATTGCGTCCCATGCTGTTTGAAAATAATTATTTTCGCTGCTTCCTCCTGTTTCTTTTATGCTGTCAGATAAGTCTGCTGGGAAATCTATCTTTTCATTTCCTGTTTTTAGTTTATCTTCATTTGCCAAAATAGTTGCATACATAATCTTTTCTGGTTCTTCTAACTGATTATAATAATAATTAACTGCTTCATTTTCTTCTATTGAACCTTCTTCTATCATATAATTTTTATAAGCTAAATCTTGCTTATCTGATTTTGGCCATAAAATTTTTTCCAATTAATAAAACTCCTGCAATTATACATACTAATAGTAAAATTGATATTATACTACTTCCATTTTTTTTTTTCTTTTTTCATACGTGCCTCCGCTTAAATTTTACTAAAATTATATATAATATTTGCCAAAATATCAATACATTTTTATAAATATTTATATTCTTCTTTTTACACTTATTGGAAATATTTCATGATTTATTTTCCCATAATTCTTAATACAAAAAAACTTTTTATGGTAACCATTTTACAACTCTCATTCCTTTTACTGCTCCCCACGGTGCTCCTGTAATGCTTCCTTCTTCTTTATGAATAATTATTTCCTCAATTTTTTTGTATTATCTGAAAAATACATTTTCTTTATTTCTTGAATTGAAGATGGTATTTCTATTCTCTTTAGTTCTGGCATTCCTATAAAAGCTCTCTCTTTAATTGTTTTTATTCCATTTGGAAGAACTATATTTTGTAAATTCCCTTGCCCATAAAAGGCATATTGTCCTATAATTTTCGTATCCTCATCTATGGCTAAATCATTATCTTTTTGCTTGATACATTACACCTACTAAAGTCTTATCTTCTCCTTTTTTATATAAAATATTATTTTTAATTCATAATATGGATTCTCATTATCTAATATGATAGTACAAGATTGTTGTCCTCCATCAAATGTATAAGGTAAATTATTTACATTTTTTCCTATATTAATTGTCGTATTTTATTAAATCCTCCACTAATCTTTTTTCACTGAATCTGGAAATGTTACATATGCAGAATTTATTGCAAATTTAAATGAATTTGCCAGTATATCTTTTGTTCCATCCTTTACATTATTTATATTTTTTCTTCTTTAGAGTAACACATGACTAAACTACTATTCGTTTTGTCATATAACATATTTCCTTCAACAATAAATTTAGGATTTCCTTCTTTTTACTTCCACTTTTCTATGCTTTTTGGTAAATATGATGGATTTAATTCGTTTAAACTCATTGGTATTATTAATTTTTTAATATTTGTATAATTAGCTAGGGATGTTTCTAATTTGAAATTTTCTCTGGAATTTCAAATGTAGTACTCTCTTTATTTTTTTAGCTGATGCAAATAATATCGTATTCCTTTCTTTTGGCATTAAAAAACCAGATTCATATACAAAGTTTTCATTATTGCTTAAATCAAAATCTTCTAACAAGTTACAATACTCAAATGCACCTCTTTCTATACTAATAATTGTAGAAGGAATACTTATACTAGTAATCTTTGCGCCATAAATAGAATTAGACTTAAGTGTTTTTTGTTCCTTCATTTAATACTACTTTTTTAGGTTCGAAGTTGAAAATGATTGACTATTTAAAGTCTCTACACTTCCTGGTATGTTTATTTCTTCTATTGAAGTTCCTCTAAAGGCTCTTTCGCCTATTTCTTTTAAGCTATTTGATAATGTAACATCTTTTAACTTTTACTTACTCCGTCAAATGCATATTCTCCTATTTTTTCTACACCATCTGCAATTATAACCTTTTCCAATGTTTTATTTACTAAATGCTCTCCTATCTTCTAAATTTTGCTTACATTATTTGGTATTGTTAATGTTCCATCTGGACTCATTAACTCTAAATTTGTATTTGATGACTGAAGCTCTCCATCTTCTGTTATGTCATATGGATTAAATTCTATCCCTGCTATTTTTGCTGCTTGTACTTCTTTTTTATCTGTTGATGTTAAAAATAGCTCTCCTTTTTATTACTTCTAATTTTCCTAAGTATTTATCTTCAAATTCTGGTATTATTGTTTTTATTGTTCCTTTTTTTTCTGCCTTTTTAGTATTATATTGAAGATAATCTGTTCCTGCTGATAATGTTTCTTCTAAAAATTTTCATTTTCCATTATTTTTCTGCTTTGTACATTTCTAATTTTTCTTTATAACTTGCTAGTTTATTTCCTTCTGCTGTAAGCTCCCCTCTTGAAATTATTCCATTGTTTCCAATGCTTAAAGATATCGCTACCCTGCTAAAATTAGAAGTGCTATTATTGTAACTACTAATGCTACTAAGGTTATAGCTTTTCATTTTTTTCGTTCTCTTATTTTGTTTTTATTAGTTTTCTTTACTCTTATTATTTCATTTACTTTTTTCATCTTTTATCTTCCTTAAATTTTTCGTTTATTTTTAAATTCACTTCTTATGATTTTGATATTTTAAATAAAGCATTAAAAAAACTATGCATTTTAGATACGTCTAAAACACATAGCTTTTTTTGCTATATTTACATATTTCTATTTTATTAAAACCTACGATATATATATATATATATATACAGTTATGTATTTCTATTACTGCTTCACTTATTCCTTGATTTTTTTCCATTATTTCTTTTACCTCCTTTGACTCTGGATTTTCCAGGAACATTAACCACTGTGCCTTTTTCATTGTTCTTATCTTTTTCGTACATCTCTTTTGCCTTCTTTAATTCCAGTATACGTATTTCAATTATGTCTGTCAATACCCTTTTTCGTTTTAACCTTTCCATCATATTCCATACTGTTTCTACCTCTTTTATGTCTTTTGTTTCTTCCAATTCAAAGTCTATTATTGCTACTATTACTACTCTTTTTAGCTCATCATATTTGAATCCTCTTTTCATTTGTTTCGCTATTAGTTTTGACATATAGTAGATTAATCTGTTTTTAAAATTATCTTTTTTTAATAGCTGTATTTCTACATCTACTTTTTCATTATCGTTTACGTCTAATTGCAAATCTAGTATTCCTAGTTTATCTTCTGGATTTTCTCTTGATAATTCTTTATCTCCATTTATTACTAGTTTATTTATTTTTCGTCTAATATTGCTTCTGCAAAACTTTTTGTTATATTTGCTCTTTCTTTATTAAATAAACTTTGGAATACTATATCTATTTTTCGGGTTTAATATCTTTTTGTTTTTATCCATATATTTTACCTAAACTTATATTAAAATATAAGTCCTTTCTTGTATTTTTATTTTTGTATTTATTAGTTCTTTTTGTACGTTTTTAAAATTTTCATAACAATAGTGTTCTGATTAATATTTTTTTACTATTAAGATATAAAGCTGATCACACATATAGTTATTCGTTCAATAGTAAAACTGATTACTAATTAGTTTTTTTTTTAAAAACTGAATTCAATTATTAAGTTTAACTTTCTTCACAATTTTAGTTAAATCTTTAATTTTTTTTTGATTTTTATTTAAGATTAAAATTTTCTTGAAATTTTTATAAATTTATTTGATTTAATTGTTTTCGAAAACTTGGTAATATTATACAATGCTAGTTTTCATTTTGCAAGACCTTGGCTGCAATATTTTTAATATTTCTCGCATATAAGTGAAAATAAAAAAAGCCATACATTTTAGATGTCCTAAAATACATAGCTTCTTTGCCATATTTACATAATTCTATTTTTTTAAAACTTACGATATATATATATATATATATACAGCCTCAAGGCTTTTCAGCAATTTTCATTATGCTTTTTCTCCTTTTTTTCTTTACATTATACCATAGATTTAAGTTTTATTTTAGTATATCTTTTCGCAATTAAAATCAAAAAAAAGCTATATTTTAACATTTTACTAAAACGTAGCTTCTTTTTTATTATACATTATACTAAAACACTTCTGAATCCATTATGCCAATGAGTTTGTCCATCATTTCTACGAAATGTACTTATACCTGCTGCTGCATCTTCATAATAAGACCCTCCACGGTAGAAAAATGGCGCGTCAGTTCTTGGATAACTAGAGTTGTCTGTGTACCATCCATTATTACCTGAACCTTTTGTTGAGGTTTCTCTTACACTATCTCCATATATTTTGTCATTTAGCATATAATTTGCCTCACTTTTTTTTCATCCTCTGTATTTCCTACATCTGAATATGGATATACAGTTGCATATTTTGTGCTTTTATCCTGTCCTATTACTACACTTGTACCTTGATTTAGAATATCATTTCCATTGTTTATATAACTTGCTATTCTTTCGTAATGCCCTCCTGATAAATCATATATTCCATATATATTTCCCGTTGTTGAACTACTTCTATTACTTCCTAAATAATCATTCCATTCATTATTATTACTATTATATCCAGTTACTACATATACACTCTGCTTTTGTATTTCCTTGTTCTTTTGTAGTACTTACTCCTCCATTATTTAAGTTCTTTGTATTTTTGACCTATATCATTACTTCCTATTCCATATTTTGTACTTTTACATAAATATGCACATGCTCCCCATTCGCTATTTTTTCATTAAGTGACTGTCTGTATCTGCCGCAGACAATCCATATATATTTCCATTTTCAATTAATGCTCTTGATATATTATTTGCATCATTTATACTGGTATAGTTCATTGAATAACTTGAACCTTGGAATGTTGGATATTTTATCTTTTCTTTGTTTACTTCATATACTCCATCTAGCCAATTTCTCGCTGGTATATTTGTGCATCTCCTGTTGCATCTGGTTTCACACCTTTTACTTCTATAGTTGGTGCCCATACATTAGGCATTGTATAAACTATACTACTTTCTTTTACAGGAGCATTATTTTGTGTTTCTCCACTTGTTGCATATGCTGCTTCAAATTTTGATACCCATATTCCTGTTAGTTCTTTATCCCAACCACCGTTTCTAAATCCTATGTTTGATTCGTCTGTAAATGCTGGGTGTACTGTATATCCAGTAGTTGTATCTACTTTTTCGTCTACTGACTTACATCTTTTTGCTGTTTGAATCTTTCCTTGTTCATCATAATAGTTGTCCGATGTTCCTTCCAAGAATACTACATCTGTTGTTTGTGTATCACTATTTATTTTATATGCATATCTTGGTATCCATACCCACATACTTCCATCTTGTGTTTCTGCATTTGCCCATTTTTATTTTCATATGAATACCAGTCTTTATCTTCTTTTGTTGTTTTTACAATTTCTCCTTTTTAGAAGTTGTTGCTTCGTTAAATTTTACCGGTGTCATCCCTGTTTTTTAAGGATGGTGCATTGGGTTTGTTTCTCTCTCTTCTTTTCACTGCCACCTCCGCCATTTCCACCATTTATGTTGTCTATTATATCTACAACACTGTTCATTCCTTCTGTTTCATTTCTGCTTGCTTCTTCCAAGCGTTTGTTGCCTGTCCTGCTCTTTTTGAATATTCCATTATCTCCTATACTTAAAGTTATTGCTACTCCTGCTAAAATTAGAAGTACTATTATTGTTACTACTAATGCTATTAGCGTTATTCCTCTTTGATTCTTTTCATTATTTTACTACTCCTCCTCTTTTGATTTCTTTTAGTCAGTTCATAATTAAACTTATATTTTAATTTCCTACATAATAACAATATATTGTTGCGCTAAATGACCTAACAAAACTTCTGCACCTTGACTACTAGTAGATGAACTAATAGAAACTGTTCCTGTTTCAGCATTATAGTTTGATATTTTATAAGTTCCTTCTCTAGCTCCATCTCCTCCTGCATCTCTTCCTGGATACGCTCTTATATCTCCTAATGCAAAGTTTTCAACTGTTAACTTACTGTATATATCTGGTAATGCATTTTTTACTGCTCCAGCTGCATTAGTAACAACTATTCTCTTTATTTTTCCATCTACTTTTCCATCATTGTATCCAGCCTCATAGCCCCTTATTAGTTCCTGTTAGTTTTTGCCCATTTACCCATGCTGTTTTTCCTGTTAATATATCACCTGCTACTGCAGTTGCCTGTGTTTGACTTGCTAAACTATTCGCTGTTACTTTTCCACTTCCATTATGGTATCCTGCTGGCACAGTATAACTTTGTCCTGCATTTAGAGTTTTGCTTATTGCTCCATTGTTTGCCATCGTTCCTGTTAATCCTACTCCACTTGAGTTTGAGAATGTTTTTCCTTTAATACTTCTGAAACTAGCGCAGTTCCTGTTGCTTGTTTTGCTTTTAACGTTTCTATTTGTCTATTTAGTTCTTTCTATTTGATTATTTAATCTCTCTACTGTCTCTTGTAAGTTCCTTATTGTTTCATCTTTTGCTTGCCAATTTTGATTTTTGATGTTAATTGTCCTTGAAGGTCTGGCTATTTGTTCTTTTTGTGCATCTATTTGAGCATTTAAGTCTGCTATTTGCTTATTTAAATCTGCTATTTGCTTTTTCTAATTCTGCTTTATTTGCTTTTTCATTTGCCAGTTGTTGTTCCAAGCTTGCTATTGTATTTTGCAATTCTTTTTTATTGTGTTTTCTAATTCGCTTGTATCTGGACATTCTGGACAAGTTCCTCCTTCTACTTCGCCGGAACTGCCTCCGCTATTTCCTGCTTTGTCTATCTCTCCTGCTGCTTCGTTCATTGCTTCTTCTTCCTCTATACTTGCATTTTTTTGCCTTATCTCTTGCCAATTTTGCTCTTTCTATTATTCCGTTTTCTCCTACTGCTAGATTTAAAGTTATTGCTGCTAGTATCAAGAGTACTATTATTGTAACTACCAAAGCTAACATTGTTATTCCGCTTCTTGTTTTTTTGCATTTTTTAATCTTTTTGTCAAATCTTTTAAATCTTTTTTGCGTATTTGTTGCTTCTTTTTTTCTTTCATTTGTTTCCTCCCCCTTTAATAACTTTTCTGTTAGTATTTGCCTTTTAAGCCCTTTTATACATTTTTAAGTATTCGGTAGTTTCCGAATACTTCTTTGTTAATTTTATATTTTTTTAAAGTCAATAGTTATTCGGAAATTTCCGAATATTGTTTATCATTTTTTGTTATACTTAATTTACAATATTTAGGAGGTTTTAAGTATATGTTATTATCTGAAGCAATAAATTTCAGAATCAATGAATTGTTGAAAGAACGTGGACTTTCAGCATATAAACTTTCTTATATGGCAGGTATTTCAAACTCAATTATTAGTGATATGCGACGCGGAAAAGTAAAAAAGAACTTTCTATTAGTTCTATTATTCACATTTGTGAAGGCTTTAATATTGAATTAAAGGAATTTTTTGACTCTCCATATTTTAAAGATGTTGAAGCAACAGATAGACTAGAAAAAACAGAAAATAAAGTAATATAAAAATAGAAGAAAATATTTTACGATTTTTCTTCTATTTTTTTATATTTTACATTTATTTTTATTTCTTAATTTCTTATATTTTATTTCACATCGTTTTTCTCATTACTAGTTTATCTATTATATATTTACTCTTATTATTTAAATCTCTATGTTATATACTTCAATTTCTACATCATCATATCAGCAAAAATTGCATATCCTTCTGTTGGTGAGTTTAATAAAACATTTGTTATTGCACCAATAAATTTTCCATTTTGAATAATAGGTGTTCCACTCATTCCTGGTATTATACCTCCTGTCTTTTCTATTAGTCTTTCATCTGTAACTTCAATTAGCATACTCTTGTTATTTTTGAATTTCTATATATCTTTTTTATTTTTTATATTAAATTTATCAATTTTACCGTTTTCCACTTGTGATATTATTGTTGCATCACCTATTTTAATTTCATTTCTATTTGCAACTTCTACTTCTTCTTGTTTTACGTTGTCTATAAATTCTTTATTAGTTACTTTTCCATAAATCCCCTATATCTGTATTTTTTTCTATTTCTCCAATTTTTACTCCATTATCTATCGTTCCTCTAATTTCTCCCCTCTTCCTTTTAAACCTTTTACAATTGATATTATTTCAGATGTTACTAGTTCTCCATTTGATATATTTAAAAAAAGTCTATCTGTATCTACATCTGAAATTCCATGTCCTAGTGCTGCAAAAGCTTTCTGAGGCCTTTTCATAATACGTTAATGTTCCTATCCCTGCTGCTGCATCTCTTACCCACAATCCTAACATATATGTTTCATCTTCTCCTTTAACTGGTGTCATACTCGTATATATGGCTTCACCATTTCTTTCGTATTTTATCGACATTTTTCTTTTCCCATACTATTATTTACCAAATTTACGAGCGTTTGTGTATTTTCTATTTCTTGTCCATTTATTTCTTGTATCATATCTCCTTCTTTTTTATTCCAGAGTTTTCGTATGGAATATATTTCTTGCCATCTGCTCCATATATTTCAGACATTCCTACAACTAAAACTCCATCTGTATAAAGTTTTAGTCCTATCGTTCTTCCAATTGGATTTACATATCTTTTTGGCATTGCATTTACAGATTTTGCAAATGCTCTATTTTCTATCCCTACTAAATTTATATACATTACAAGAGATATTAGTAGCAATAAAGTTGCTATGATTTTCTTTCTCACGTTCCTTAATTCCTTTCATTACTTTTAATTTGCAATTTTAAACAATTTAACAAACAATTAAAAAAATAATTTCAACCAGTTCCAACAAACAATTAGTAAAATCATTTAAAACAGTTCAAAAATTATTCAAAACAATTCCTCAAAAACATTTCAAAATAATTATTGCATTCAAAAAAACAGTTACTATTATGGTAACCGTTTTTTATCAATTTATTCAGTTCGTAGCTTTTAACTTAGCTCATTAAAATAGTCTCCTATTTTATATAGTTGATATTTTTCACGTGCTAATGCTGTAATATATGCTTTTCTTACATTTTGACTTGGTGTAATTTCTTCTATAACTTCTCCATTTTTGTATATATATGTTGTTGTTCCGTCTATTAAATTATCTGTTTCAAATATTAAATCTTCTTTCCCTATTATACATTCATAAGATGATTTTTCCCGTATGTGGATAATAATATCTTGTTTGTGTATCTACATTTGCTGCTGATGTATTCCTATCATAGCTTACAGTTTGCTTTTCATAATCTATACTTTTTGTACCCTATTAAGTTTTCTCTGGTAGGTATATCTCTACACCTTGGGTTATGATAAAATGAATTCGCGTCTTCTGTAGCCCCATTTCCAATAGTTAAGAATATAGAATCTCTTGAAACAAATTCTTTTTTTTTTGTGTTAGTAATTATTGCATAATTACTATAATATTTATAATTTCCAATTGGCATTCCTTGCATAAATGTTACTATTGTTACTTGATTTGCAATTTTGTACCAATCATCTTCTGTTAGTACTGGAAGTGAATATTGATACCCTGCATTTTGATGTATATTAAAGTTTGCAATTATACTCATAAGATTTGATTCAACTGAACTTATAATTACATCCATTCTATGTTCATTAAAAGTTGAGTCTTCTTTTTCTGGATCATTATCTTTTGATAATTTGAAGATATCTTTTGTTAAATAATTTGCTCTTGCGTGAATTGGCTGACCTTCACTATTTGTATAATTTACCTGATTGTTATAGTAATCTGATTTAATAACAAGTTCTTTTCCACCTAAAAATATTTTGTACTAGCTCCGAAAATTCTTTTTGCTTCTTTATAGTATTTATAAGCACTATAATCTTTGAAGTTATCCGTTTGAGGGTCATTTGTTATTTTTATATCTTTATAATTATTAAGCCTAACGAATTTGCTAACAAATTTGCCTCACTCTCTTTTATATATGTCCTTTGATTATTACTTAATCTAAAGAAATATATTCAGAAAATCCATCTAATTCTGAAAGGTCATTTCAACATTATAACTATCATAGTAGTATTTTTCATTATTAAAGTATACATATCTATAATAGTTTGTTCCAGAGTCAGTTGTTCCTCCTTTTTTACATCTACTGCCACAACATGCTCTCCAAGCATTTCTGGTTCTATTGTTAGTCCATGTGCATTTACAGTTTTATTCACATCATTTATACTTACATTGTTAGGATTTATTAAATATCCACCTCTATTTATAACTTTTTTTCCTCCACTTGAATACGTTCCCATTATTGTAATATAATTGTCCAAAGTATAATTTATAACTATATCTAAGTTTGACCCATATGTATATTCACAAGAATAATAAATAAATGGTTTAATTGCATTTGAGGAAATTAATTCCTTTGAATTTTTCTTCACTATACACCTGTTTTCCATTTTCTAATGATACTATATTTTGATAGTCGCCATATAAGTAATATCCATCATACATTGTAAATAAAATCGCCGGTATATAGCTTTGAAGGTCTTCTCTTTTATATGCTGACACGCCAAGTCAGAAGCTAATCCATTAAAAAAGAGTTTACAGATGCAGATACGTCCCTTACTTTTGAATCATTTATTGCCGAATATCCATTGCTTAGAGTATTTAGCTGATAAGCACGAACAGCATCATAAGTGGCGTTTAATAAAACGTCATTATATGATGCTTGTGATTATATAACACCTATATTAACATCTGTATACCTTGCTAAAACTAAAGATATTGGTAACATTATTATTACGAATACCACTGCTAAGTGTTGTAGTTTCATAGACTCCCTTTCTTATCTATCTTCCATTTGCAGTTACAATTCCGCTATGTTGAGCAGTAACAGAAACAGAATTATTTCCTGTTACGCTATATACAAAATCTTTTAACATATCTGATATTGTTCTGTTTTGTATTTTTCACACTGACAGTTACCCAATCTCCCTCTTTTTAAATATTTTGTTCCTTTTGCTTGAAGTTCATTTAATATTTGTGAAGTATATTCGCTATAATAGTAGTTTTCTCCCACCTTTGTATAGTCTGCTTCCGCTACTTTTTTTTCCTGGGTTATCATCTAAAATTTGTACTTCCACTTCAACTTCATATGAATTTCCTGTTGCTGAAATTGTTTGTACAAAATTATCATAATTATCTTGTGTTATTTTCCCTGTTGATCTGACTGTATCAACAAAATCAGTAGTTGCTGCATCAACTGTTTGTGTTGATATCTCATCAGCTCTATCAGCTGTTGACATTAGTGGAAATATGAACATTAATATTGCTGCTAAAAAATATTGCTATAATTGTTACAACTGTATCGCTCATATTATTTCCTCCTTGTATTAATATATTTAGGGTTTTAAAGTTCCCTCAAACTGTATATTATGTCACTTAGTGATATAATTTTTTAATCTGCTATATATATATGTATTGTATTACTCTCTTTGTTGTACCTGCTCTATTTACTACTATTTCATTATTATCTAAAATTACTACTGAATCAGTTAAATTAGAAGTAATACTTGTAGTAGTATTTGTATTTTCATCATGTTTTAGAGTATTTTCATAGTTATATTCGCCATATCTTTCTATAAATCTATAATCTTGTCCAATTATACCTTTTCTTCCACTACCAAAAAGAATTATATTGAAAATTTATTCTATAATAGGGACCATTTCCATCATTATCATTTGAAAATGTATTATATGTTCCACCCCCAAATAGAATTTTTTTCTACTTGTATAATATTTATCTGTTGAATTACCATTTACAAAAGCTTTTCATGAAATTATAGTCTGCTTGCTGATTTAAATTCCATGGTTCATTTCTTGCTTGTTCATCTTGTTTGTCAAATCCAAAAATTGCTCTTCCACTTGATTTATTGTGTTTTTCTATCTATAAGTGAAGATTTTGGCAAATAATTATCTGTTACTTCTGTATAGTATAGTGTCATAGGTTCTATTGAAGCAAAATTCCCAGTATTTTTATCATATCCTTTACCTATGTAAAAACAACACTGTATAGTTTTTTCTTTGTAATATCTATATAGTGTTGGTATTACTGTTTCTATTCCTACTTCTCTACTAGATAATGCATTTACAGAGTCTATATCTTCTAGAGAAAGGGTAGAATAATATTCTAAATTATCTGCTTCTTTAGTTATTTTGGATGAAGTTTGCCTTGCTGTTGTAAATGAATACATTGCTAGTGCTAATGCTCCTACTAGCACTAACATTCCAAAAAGCCATTTTTATGGCATCTGATGCATTCTCCATTAACTAAACTCCCTAGCTATTTTATTTATCTCCTCTAGATGTATACTCGTCTATTTGTATTGTTTTAATATAACCATTTACCCAGTATGCTGCGCCTGCTTCTTCTTCATCACTGTATTCGTCGCCTTCTGGAACTTGTACAGTATATGATTTTCCTGTTCTTATATCTGAAGCTGATACAGTTTTACCATCTTTATCTACTACATAAATGTAATTTCCAACTTTTTCATCATTTGCATTTGCCGCATTATTATTTGCTTTTACAGATTGCAATAATGCTTTTACATTTGAACCAGATTCTCCTGTTCCAAAATATCCTTCAAAAGGTCCGTTATGTGCAGCAATTTCTTGCGCATCTAATTTACCACTATTTTTTTGCAACGTCTGCAACGTTTTGATAAATTATTACTCTAAACTTACTATTAAAATTGATACTAATATTGAACCCGCAATGATTAATGCTTTTGATGCGTTCTCCATAAAATTATTTCCTCCCTTTGATTTTTATATTATATATTTTTTTATAGTCTAAGTTCGACTAAATTTAAAAACAAAATTATATTTCTTCAAAAAATATGCTTTTTATATATTTTGAATTTTTATGATATTCTACATTTGTACATTTAAATTTCGCTGCTGAATATAAATTAACAAAATTTGTAATTCCATTTCGAGAAATTTTTTTCTCCCTCTAAATATACTGTCACTTTGTTTAAACTTTATATTTATGATAATGGAATTTGTATCATTTTCTATAAAAGACCATTTTCATCCCTTGCAACCAAATTATTTTCATTCTTATTTTCTATTTTATTGATTAAAGTTGCCAGTTCATTTCCTTCAATTTCTTTATTATATAGTTCCACATATTCTTTGTTATTATTCAGTATATTTTGAGCCTCTACTTTATAATTTATGTATAAATAGCCAATACTTGATACAGCTAATATTACAAAAGCTGCTAATACTATATATTTTTCATTTATTTCCTCATAAAAATTATAACATTGCACTTTATTTTATGCAATACCTTTTACAATTTATAATTACATTTTTTTCTTTTTTTTCCCATATTTTATCTAACTGTATTGTAATCTATATTATAGTTTTGCATGATTGCTTCATAATATGGAATTGTTGTTCCGTCAGCTAATTTTACTACTTGATTTTTTACTTCTGTAAATACAATCTTGCTTACCATATTACTTCCTTCATCAAACACTATATCTGCATCATTTCCTTCGTCTTTTCTACTACCTTTTACTTCAATAGTTTTTTTTTTTTGTTTACTTTCAACTATTTTTTCTATATTTAAATTACAAGAAAAGTAAAAAATAGTCTCCATTATATTTATCAAGAAGTTTTGTCATATCGTAATTTAAAACGGATTCTGTGCCAATACATACATCTACATAATAATTGTCACCTGGTTTTGCTTCATAGTTTTTATTATGTTTATTTGCAAAATTTATTAATGTTACAATATCTTGCATACTTATATCAGCCTTACCTGAATAGTTTGTAAAATTAACATTAAATGATGTTAATTCTGACTCTGACATTTTATCATGCTGCTTTTTTGAAAAATTTCCAAAAGATTTATTACATATGCTAATATAGAAAGCACTAAGATTCCAATAAGAATTTCACCAGCTATTATTATTGCTTTTGATGTATTCTCCATTAATCCTTCTCCTTTCTTTTAGCCCTATTTCTTTTTGCCACTGCTTTAAATGCCATAAGTGTTACCCTACCATTTCCTTCATCATATTCTACATCAGTACATTCGAAATATAATTCCTTAAAACTATTTCTATCACTTGAACTATTAAAAAGATTCATATATTTTCTCCTTATATTTTATCATATCATAATAGTTTGGATTGCTATTATATTTTCCATTTGCTCCATTATAAGAAACATCAGATTGTTTTATATTTCCTTCATAGTTATTTTTATTCCATGGAAGTACGGTAGTTGGAACCTTTTCTGTTGTCATATATACAATTATTTCTACTGGTTTATAACCAAATTCATCTACATATCTATTATTTATATCTAATGTAAGATTACTTAGGGATATCATTTGATATCCCTTACAGTTTTTCTATTATATGCTTCAAATTTCTTATTAAATTCTACCACTTGTGCTGCTTCTTCTGCCTCAACTTCTGCTTTCTGATATTTTCTAAAATTATTATATCCTACAACTAAAAGTCCCATAATCATCATTGCAATAAGCATTCCACCAGCTATTATAAAGTGCTTTTGATGCATTCTCCATTTTATAATCCTTTCAAATCTACATTGTATTCATTTCGTTAAATACAGTTGTCATAGATGTTAGTCCTATTCCAATTAAAGGAACTATTAAGTATCCAACAAAAATTCCCACTATTGGTGCAAAAACCAATTGCTCTTCCCATCATACCTTTTTTAGAAATTAATCTTTCGTTAGATTCTTTTTCTCTTTTTCTTGATAGTATTCTCTATCTGTTTCTAACTCATCAAAAGCTTCTCTAATAGGTACTTTTTTCTACTGCTGTCTGCAAACTTTCTACTATTCTAATTAATGGTTGATATGCAATTTCTTCTTTCATATCTTCTAATGATTCCCAAGCACCACTTTCATAGTTATTTAAGCATCTACTAATTGGTTCTTTGAAGATGTCTGCATATCTTTCCATCCACTCTAAAATCATTTCAACATCAACTCTTTCAAGTCTCATTAGCATAAGAATAATTGTCTGGTATTGCATAACTTCATCTTCCATTGCCATTTTTCTAATAATTACTTGGAATTTAAGCATTAATACTGGTGCCGAATATCCTATTATAGAAAAAGACCATTGCAAGCAAAATTCAAACCATTTTAAATATTCTGAATTTACTTTTTAAGTTTTTCTAGTATTTGCTCTGCATTAGTTGTAATTTCTGCATCGTCACTTTCTTTATAAATTTTAGATTTTCTCATAGCTTTTTCAATATCTTCTTGAGTTGTATCTAACTTACCTTTGAACATATCTAAGAAGTGATTATGATTTTCTGTTACTTTCATTGCCTTTTGATAGTCTTTTCCATCAAGTTCTCCTAATAAATTATAGTCAGTTGTTGGTTCCGTGTAAATATAATTTACTTGAACTTTATGTAATGCTACAAACAGGAATATTGACGCTATAAAACTACTATTGCTAAACAAATTCTATTTATGTAGAGCCATTCTATTTTTTGCTTAGATGCAGCTGCTTTTAAAAGATTCTTTTTTAGTTTTCTTCTTTCTGCTGTTCCATCCTTAGGTATAAACAAATCCACAAATTTCTTAATTGGCTTTATTTTATATGCCTTAGCTTGCCAAGGATTTTCTGTATTTTCTAATTTTGTATTTACTGCTCCATTATCTTTTAATTTTCTAATTAATATATAAGAAACAAATGTTAATAGTAAAATTAAAACTTGTACTATTAATCCTTGCTTTCCATTATAAAAAAGGTTTTGTAAATGAGAAATTACTTAGTGCCCAATTTTTTAAAGGCTCTAACATTATCATTGGTACAATTGCAATTACAGATAAGCTTTGGAATGTATAGTTTAATTTATCCCTTTTAATATTTCCAATTGCATTTCTTGTGTTATATTATCTAAGTTTTTAAGGTATAAAGACATACCATCAACTTTTCTATCCCCAAATTCTTGAGTTAAATATGAAATTCCAGCAAATTCTTTTAGATAATTGTTTGGTGCAATATCATAATATTTTTCTAGCTCTGTTTCTGGATCCTCTGAATTTAATATTTCATAAATTTTTCAGCTTGTCTTGACATTTCTATATGTTCATCATCTTGTGATGTTTGATAAATAGCTTCTCCAACCATATTAGTTTCATGATAAGAATGTCTCATAGCTGCAAAAAATCCATTTGCTGATTAAGTAGATTTGTATCTATTTTATCAACCATTCCATCTATAATTGAATCTATTATAAATAGTTCAAATAAAAAGAATTATAAACATTATAAGAGGATTTGACTTAGTCATGAGAATTACTGCTAATGTTACTGGTACTATAATTAGTAATGCTCTTGTTAAAATCTTAGATGACTGAAGTCTTGTTAAAAATTCATCATCTATATTTATAATTTCTAGTCTTCTTCTTATTTTTAATAAATATCTTCTTAAAAAGGCAACTTTTAAATATCTAACATACAATTTTGATAAGCTACTTCTGATGAAAATGTTTTCGCTTTTGTACCTTTTCTTAAACTTTCTATTCTTGCAACATCAGAATTTTGCATCTTCTTTTTTATAAAAAGATATGCTACTATAACTATTACAAATAGCCCTATTGCTATCCCCATAATTGTAAATATTAGCTGATTTGACATTTAAAGTTCACCTCCCAATATTTTAATTTCTTGCATCATTAATCCCTTTTCCCCATATTCTTTGTGCAAATTGATTAAAGTTTTCTGCATCTGTATCATCCATATTTAATACCATTTCTTCTAAGTTTTTGTCAGAAATTCTATTTGTTACAATATATTTTCCATCATGGTATTCTAATATATTAACATATTTATATAATTCCTTGTTTGTCTCTTTGTAAAGTATCTTGTTGTATTATCTACAAATTTATCAAATTTACCTTCTAAAGTTTTTTTCCTTTTTGATGGTCAAATGTATAATCATTTCTATCTTCAACTGGTATACATTCTGTAATTCTTTCTACATATCTTTTTCCTCTAAAGTCTTTTTGTTAAATGTATATCAAAGTTCAAAACTTGTACAACTTGTTCTTCTGCAGTTTTTTTTCATTTTTGAATACACCTGTTCTAAGCATTGAGTTACGAAGTGCTGTTACTAAGTTTGGAAATGTTTTTTGCATGGTGAGTAAATAGTGTAAACTTAGAAGCAACTTGTGCTGCTTGTATCATCCAAGATGCAACTGGGTCTGTTGCAACCTCACCTATAATATTAACAGAACCATCTGTTTTCTTTTGTACATCTAGACCTTCTTGTCCAGATATTGTTTCTGTTTCCCTAAATGTTAATATGTTTCTTGTTGGATAAATTTTTTTCTTAAATGAAGTTCGAATGCTGTTTCCTGAACACGAATATTCATTGTTTCATATATATTTTCTATCATTCCCATAAGCATTGTTGTTTTACCACAACCTTGCTCACCAGTAATTGAAATTATCCTAGCACCTTTTACTAAATATTTTAGTAATTCTATTGAATCGTCTGAACCCGGCTCTCCTTTAAACCATTGCTCTAATGTAGACCTTTTTACGTCAAATTTTCTTACGAAGAATGCCCATGTCTCCGCAAAGCTTGGTCTAACAACAACAACACGTGAACCGTCTTTCATTTCATTAATTTTATATCCATTTGTGTCTGAAAGTTGTCCTGGGTTATTATATTTATAAATGTTTTGGCATACTCTTTTTAAGTTCTGCTTCTGTTCCAAATGACAAAAATGCTAATCTAATTGACTTACCTTGGAAGAATATCCAAATACTATCACATGCTCTTGGAACTTTGTGGTCCATTACCTGACTTATATAACTCGAATCTGATTGTGCAACTTGGCTTAAAAAGCTTTCTGGCATTCCTGATACACCACCTGAAATACCATCTATATTCATATCTCTAACTTCATCTATTGAGCTATATCCTTTATATCTTTGGTATATTCTTTGAACTATTACATTTAGTTTATCATCATATGTTAAAGTAAAATTTTCTTTTTTCATAAATATCATTTATTTCTTCTGGTGTTATTACATATGATGGCTTAGCTTCTCCTGATGTATATTTTAGTCTTGCTAAATCATATTTTTTATAATCTGAGTTAATGCTTCATATCCAAAATCTTTTTTATACATATAAAGTAGTATGTCAAATTTATCTTGTGCAGTAAGAAGTGATGGAACATCAAAAGGTATTGCTTTTTGATATGTTTGTTTCATCTACTCCATATTCTTTTGTGCAAGTAAATCATATAAGTTCTTTTACATACTTTTTATCATTTACATCTCCATATGTACATCCTTTTAATGCTTTTTTCAACTCGTATTTTTATTATTTTTCTTCTTTTAGTTCTTCTTCTGAAAGACCCAAGTCATATAAGTTTACCTTTGTTATTTCATCAAGTCTTTTTTTACGAATTTCATCATCATATCTAATGTATAAGTTTTATCATCTACTACAACTTGCTCTTTCTATTTTTGCATTTTTGTTTTTCCTTATTACATTAAAAACAACTAATCCTCCAATTGCAAGTACTGCAATTATTAAAATAATGTTAAGAAACATATTTTGCTCCTTCCTATAAATTAAATAAGTCCATTCAACTTTTCTTGTATTTTATATTCTAAATTTGTTACTGAGTTTCTTATTTGGTTTACAAAAAATGTATCTTTATTATCATATCCACTAATTTTTTGTATTTTTAAGAAGTAGTCCACAATTTTTCCACCATCGCACTCATCTGCAAATAAGATATTGTATGGTACTGTTAATGGTAAATTCTTTTCCTTAAATATCTTGATACATTTTTTTTCTGAATATCTTGAATGCGGATTGTATCTTCCAAGAAGTAACATTACATTAGCTCTTCTATATAATTCTTTTTTCTGCTTTAAGTCTTGCAAATTGATTTATAGATATTTCATTTTGTTTTAATGATACTACCACTATATCTGCTATATTTATAATTTTTCTCTATTTTCTCTTGGAACTTTTTTGCCTAAATCAATTAGTACTATATCATATGTTGAGTTTGCCACATCTGCTATTTGTGAAAATATTGTGACACATGCATATATTCTTTATAGTCAACTGTTTTTGGAGCTTGAAGTACATCTAGTCTATCTCTCAGAACTGGTTTTGTATAGCTTCTTATAATTTCTGCTGAAGTTCTATTACTTGCAAATGTCCTAATTAGGCCTTCTACCCCATTTGAAACATCTGTTGTTTGACTCTTAGAAAACATTCCTGCTAATCCTAATCCTTTTGCATTTTGATTCCAGAAACAATTTTCTAGTGTTTTATCTAAGAAGTCTGTTGAGATTAGTAATATTTTATAATTATGCTCAATAGCCATAGCTGTTGCTATGGCTGCTACTGACATTGACTGTCCTGTTTCTTTCATATCTTCACTAAAAAAATGTTACTATTGACATATGAAAAACCTTTCTATTTTTTTCTTATCATTTTTCTAATATTAGCTTGTTCTATTATTCCTTCTAATATTAATGAAGTTAAATATTCAAGCATATCTTTATATCCACTAGTATAATTTTTAAATTCAATTTGCTTTAACAATTGATTAATAAGCGTACTTTTTCTATCATTATCTGTATCTGCAAACTCAATTTTTTCTTCTCCCCATTCAATTGGATATATTGAAAAAATTTTTTTCAAATATTCATCATGTTTATTATTTATATCTGATGAAACTATTATTTTTGAAAGCTTTATTTGACCTCTAAGTCCAGCAAAAATTTCTAAACTTCTTTGAAGTTCAAATTCATCATAAGATGTTACAAAAAAAATTTTTCTTTGAGTTTTGTAACATAAATGAATTTAAAGTTTGAGGATTGTCTGTATCTATCAGTACATAATCATAATTTATTGTATTTGTTCCTAAGTAGTTTGCAATGCCTCCTAAATTCATAAAACCAACTGCTACATCTACACTATTATATTCACTTATATAAGTAGGCGTTGCAGATATTTTTGGTACGATATATCTAAGTCTTTGCATTATTGTTGCATCTACAATTAATACTCTTTTATTTAATTTTTGACATAAGATTTGCCACATTTAGTAGCAAATCTTTTTTGTCATATACTCCTATAAAACCTATTTGTTCCAACTTCTGTTTTCCTTTCTATTCTAAAAGCTATTCCATTGCATCTAAATAAGTTTGTCTTTGTTCTTGTTGAGTAGAAATTTCTGAGCTAGTTCCACTTTGCACTGCACTATCTCTTTCATCTTGGTCATATTTGCTTAATTCACCATTTATGTTGTTTCTACTTGTTGCTTTTAATACTGCATTTAATGCTGCCTTTGCTTCTGAAACAATATTTGGATTTTCTGCAATCGATGTTAATACTTTCTGACTTGGTGTATATGTTACAGTTGCAGCTGTTTGCATTCCTGCTTCAACATATCTTGAAATATAAAGTCTGCTTCCTGAACTTGATAATTTTCTACTATTGCATTGCTCATCATAAGTGTTTCTGCTTCTGTAAGCTTTTACTGAAAAGTATTTAATGATGGTATACCTGATTGGTCTAGTACTGAGATTGATTTTTTTAGAAATTACTATATAGTCTGTTCCATCTGGCATTCTTAATCTTATATCTATTGTATCTCCTGTCTCTATATCTGTTGGTAATGCTATCATATTGTATTCTTGAGTTCTTGTTGAATCTTCTGTACGTTCATCTACTTCTGCAACCATTCCTGATGTAAGAACTGCATTTTTACTTAAGTTTACTTTTTGCAATAAGAGGAGAACCATTTACTACAATTGCTGTTATTTGTCCATTTATTTCAATTGTTCCTGTGATTCCTTCTGTAACATCATCTATTGAAGCTCCATTATCTAAAAATTAATTCATATAAATTTCCATCAATTGAAACTGCTAAAAAATCGTTTCCATTTTCATCTTGAGTGCTAACTATTTGATTTCCATTTTGGTCACGTAAATAGTATTCTGAAACATTCTGAATTGCATCTAGTGGTATCATTGAACTTTCTATTGATTTTGAAGTTAGCATGTCCTCTGTTATTATTCTTCCAGATTCTACATCTTGATTTAATAAATACACTTTTTTAGAGATGATAGTCTTGCATTTTCTTCTTGTTTTAAATTTACTATTTGTATTACAAGTATTATAACTGCAATTATTCCTATTATTCCTGCTATTACTAATCCCTTTATAAAAGAACTACGTGCTTTTTTTCTCCAATGGATTCATTGTTGCCATTGTATATTTCCTCCTTAATATCTTAAAATACTCTTTTTTATATCATATCAATTTTATATCAAACCATGCTTAAACACAATATTTTATTATATTATTACTTTTTTTTTTAATAAGTCTGTAATATTTTTTTTTTTGTAATATTTGTTTTTTACTATCTTTTTGCTCCTATCACATATGGATTATCTTTTGTTCCACTTCCTGATACTAGAGAAAAATTATTTGTATTCAATTTCATTATAGGTAGTGATTTATATGAACTTTCTGTTTCTGCACCACTTGTATTAAATAGCGGTTCTCCTTCAAGAGTAGCACTTCTTCCATCATTTCTAATAGTTCTTAAGAAATACCCAGCACTATTTGTATTTGCAGATATTGAGATTGACGAAAGCCAAAAAGTTCCATTTGGAATTATTTCACTGTATAATGAATTTTCATATTTCATATTACCTGAATAATAATTATTTGTTAAAGTTAAATTTGACGCAGTTCCTAATCCCTGTGCAAAACTTGTCTCATTATTTTTAATATTTTCTTTTTTAACAGTCTATTTGGATATTTTACTCCACTATATTTATGTTTTACACCATATTCACTTGTTTTTATGCTATCTATTGCACATATTTTTTTGCTATATCTTCTTCAGTAGCATTCCTTCCGGTAATTCCATAAGTCGGATTTGAATATAAAGTATTAGCTAAATCATTTAAAATTTTTGTTCCATTATTATATCCATTTGCTCCCTTTAATCTGACATCTGAGGCTGAGTTAAGAACTATATAAATATCTCCTGTTTCCTTATCTATATTAAATACTCTTTCCTATTACATTACCTGTTGTAACATTAATTGTTTGATTTATAGATGTTCCTGAATTTGTAGCTGAAATCGTATAACTTTTTGTATTTACTGGATATGATATACTAGTTCCTATTTTTATTCCTACATCCTTAGCATTCACATTCCATATATTTTGGACTGGTATTTCATATTTTCCTTGAGTCGTTACTAAAACATCTTTTTCCATTACTCTGTTTTATCGTTCCATACCTTTTTAATGAGTTAAGTAATGTAGAATAATCTTTAGGTGGATTTTCTGTCAAATAACTTTTTATTTCCTCTGTTATCATTAGAGCTTCTGCTTCTGCTTTTTCTTCTTTTGAAACATTAAGTATTTCACTATTTCCTGTTCCTAAATTTATTACAAGCCCTGTCAATATTAGCATAACCACAATAGTAATTACTAATATTGCTAAAGTAACTCCTTCTTCATTTTTTAAATTATTTTTTTCTCTTATTATTTTTCTCATATTTTTAGAAAACCCTTTCAACATCTTTTGTATATTATATATTTTTTATTACATTTTATAATAGTTATTTGCTTTTTGCAATATGTTTTATTTTTTCAGTTTTTCTTTTATTGTTCTTTTAATTTGTTATTTCTCATCTTTGCAATATAAATAATTATAAATACTAGGCATATCCCCACACTTGACCCAATTGTATCTAGTACAACATCTCCAAAACTGCCATGTCTTCCTGGAGAAAATAATTGATGTATTTCATCTGTTCCTGCATATAAAAACACCATATAAATGAACTTATAATTTGCCACTTTTCTTTTATTTTAAATGTAGCCATAAATGTTGCCATGCATATTCCTAAAAATGCATATATACTAAAATGAGCTAATTTTCTTATAACTTTTTCTCCAATTTCTACAAACGCTTCTCTATTTTCATTAACATTTAGTATATCTGCAATTTTATAATTATACTTTTTGCTTAAG
>VOFC01001444.1_pt1 | contig 60001 bp, 110 predicted proteins | sample 5384161 | NCBI WGS metagenome assembly VOFC01 (sample SAMN12384722, study PRJNA508395) | human gut metagenome | isolation source: healthy gut B | host: Homo sapiens
TTGAGAATTAGAGGCTCAGGCAGCAGAGCCGGAATTTTGGAACGACATGAGTCATTCTCAAAAAATATTGCAGCGTACAAGCACTTTAAAAATAAAGTATCTAAATATAATGCTTTAAAACAGAAATTTGATGATATACAAACATTAATAGAATTGGGAAACGAGGCTGAAGATGTTTCTATATTAGAAGAAGCACAGGCTGAATTTGAACAGTTTAAATCAGAGCTGGAAGTACAGAGACTTTCTACTTTGTTGCAAGGAGAGTATGACGGAAACAATGCGATACTGACATTTCATGCAGGGGCGGGTGGAACCGAAGCGCAAGATTGGGCAGAAATGTTATACCGTATGTACTGCCGCTGGGGTGAGCGTCATGGTTACCAAGTGAAAACATTGGATTACTTGGACGGAGAAGAAGCCGGTTTAAAAAGTGCATCTGTATTAATAGAAGGAACCAATGCATACGGTTTTCTAAAAAGCGAAGCAGGTGTACATCGTTTGGTTCGTGTTTCTCCGTTTGACTCTTCGGGAAGACGGCATACTTCTTTTGCTTCACTGGAGGTTATGCCTGAAATTGATGATAATATTCAGGTGGATATTAATCCGGATGACTTGCGCATTGATGTTTATCGTGCCAGCGGTGCCGGCGGTCAAAAGGTAAATAAAACGTCTTCGGCAGTCCGTATTACCCATATACCAACCAATATTGTTGTGGCATGTCAAGTAGAACGCAGTCAGCATCAAAATCGTGATACGGCAATGAAAATGCTCATTTCTAAATTAATGGAAATTAAAGAGCGTGAACATTTGGATAAAATTGAAGACATCAAGGGAGAACAAAAAGAAATTGGCTGGGGCAGTCAAATTCGTTCTTATGTATTTATGCCTTATACACTTGTAAAAAAGACCATAGAACCAATTATGAAATGGGCAATATCAACGCGGTTATGGACGGCGATATTGACGGCTTTATTAATGCATATTTAAAGGCGAATTAGCAGACGTATAGCAAGAAATATATTGTTATATATTTGTATTATGCGGCAGTAATAACATACTGCTGCAAATTCAAATATAATTTAACGACATTTTTTGATATATTTAGTTTTTTTGTCTATATTTCAGCAAAAGATGTTAATTTTTTTGACATGTTAAGTATTTACACATATAATAGAGTCAACCATATTTGGGTTTTATTTCAAGTTATAGAATTAAATACAATCAAAACTGATTCAAGTATAAAAAATAAATGTTTCAATATGATGAAAAAGGTGTTGAAAATATGTTGCTCAGAATTGCTGTTTGTGACGATGAAGCGATTCATCGATTGATTATTCGTGACAAGTTAGATGCCTATGCGATTTCAAATGATATTGATTATGAACTTGATGAGTTCACCAATTCAAAAGAATTGATGAAAATGGAAAATATTTATGATATTCTGTTTTTAGATGTGCAGTTGGAAGATGGTATGAATGGTATTGAAGTGGGCAAGCGTTTGCTGCAAAAAGGAATTGATGCCACGATTATCATTACAACCTCTTTTGAGCAGTATGCATCGGAAGGCTATCATTTGAAGGCACATCGTTATTTAATTAAACCGATACAACAGTCTAATTTTAATGAAGCTATTGTATCCTGTATAAAAGATTTTAAGAAGTCTAATAGAAAATAGAAGTTAAGTGCGCTTATGAAAATTGTTTTATTTCTATTAACAGTATTGTTTATATAGAATCTTATCATAGAAAACGAATGATTCATACAAAGGAACAGGTTTATGAAACGGGCGCATCGCTTCAAGAATTATTAGAGCAATTACCTACCGCGCAATTTGAAATGCCGCAAAAAGTTATATTGTGAATTTAGACTGTGTTACCAGTTTAACCAAAACAAAAGTGATGCTGGATCATACAATTGAAATAAAACTGGCTAGAGATCGTATAGACGACTTTAATATGAAGTTTCACAAGTACTTGAGAGGTTTTTGTAAAGGTGTTGACGGAAATTGTTACTAAAATAGCCGTTTGCGATGACGAAGCAATTCATCGCTTAATTATTCGTGATAAACTGGACAAATTTGCCATTTCCAATGATGTAGATTATGAACTGGATGAATTTTGTACGTCAGAGGAATTATTAAAATTAAAAAATATCTATGATATTCTGTTTAAGATGTTCAGCTCGAAAACGGAGTGAACAGTATAGAAATTGGTAAACAACTGGTAAAGGATGGACTGGATGCTACCATTATTTTGACAACCTCTTTTGAGCAATATGCGGCAGAAGGGTATCATTTGCACGCCCATAGATATTTGGTAAAACCAATTGCTCAAGAAAAAATTTAATGAAGCCATTCTTTCTTGTATTCAAGAGTTTAAAAAGCTTAACAGAAAAATAGCAGTAAAAATGTGCTTATGAAAATTGCTTTATTTCTATTAACAAAATTATTTATATTGAATCTTATCAAAGAAAGAGAATTATTTATACAAAAGAGCAAGTGTATGAAACAGGTGCTTCATTAAATGATTTATTGTCATTACTGCCTGTAGAACAATTTGAAATGCCCCAAAAGAGTTATATTGTGAATTTTGACCACGTTACCAGCATAACGAAAACATAAGTAATTTTAGATTATTCTACAGAAATTAAATTGGCAAGAGATAGAATGACCAATTTTAATATGAAGTTTCAAAAAATACATAAGGGGATAGTTATGCTTGAGTTACTGTTTAGCGCACTGATATGTGTAGTGGAGTACAGTATTTTTATTATGTTTTTACAACACTATCTAAATGATAGATGGGAACGATCTCGAAAGTTGTTTTTGTTTTAAATTTTTGGGGCTTCTCATTTGTTCTGTTACATTAACTTTTTATTAACACGTTCCAAAATTCTCTTTGGAATGTGTTAACTGTTTTACTTTAACTTTTATTCTATCATGTATTTTTTATCAGGAAAATGGTTAGTTAAAATATTTCTGGCTGTTGTTACATGTACTTTATCTCTAATATCAGAATTTATTACTATGGTTATGGGGTCAGCTATCTTCGGTGAAAATCTTACTGTTATTGTCACTCTTCCGTCTGTACAGGTACCTATGACTATTATTAGTAAGGTTCTTTTTATTTACCTTAGTCCGGATTATTTTCTTGATAAAAAAGAGGTAAAAAATATACGAGAATAGGAAAAGAGTCCCTTTTACTGTATACATTGCCAGTTGTAATGGTAGCTAACATTATATTAATGGTACAATTAGAATATTATGCTCCGTCTGAAGAGAGTCATAAGGTTTTAATGGCCTTGTGTGTATTGGTTTGATTTTATGCAATATTGCAGTATTTTTTTATCTATGATAAAAATTTGAAAAAAAATATGAATTGGAAAATCAATTAAGGCAAGCACAAGAAATGCAAAGATTACAAGCTAGTTATTACATGCAATTAGAAAAGAGCTTGAATGAGAGCAGAAAACAGATGCATGACTTTAAAAATCACATTACAACATTGGAACATTTGCATCAGGGTAAGGAGAATACAAAGGCCGTTTCTTATATGCAGGAATTGCAACAGCAAATGAAAGAGCAAATGAATTTAGCAAGTTTTAAGGTGAAAAATGCAGCATTTGATGTTATACTATATGAACAGAATAAACGTTGTCAGGAATTAGGTATCACCTTTGAGAAACAAGTTTTGTATGATGATTTATCGTTTCTATCTTATATGGATACTTGTACTATCTTTGCTAACGCATTGGACAATGCAGTTAAAGCTTGCAGTGAAATAAAAGAAGGTGAAAGAAAAATTGAGTTGTTCTTAAAAAGAAAAAAAAAAAGATATGCTTAATATTGTTATAAAAAATACAAAACAGAATCAAATTTTGGAAAGCAATAATCGCTTTTTACCACCAAATCCAATAAGGAACATCATGGATTTGGAATAGAAAATATTAAAATGGCAGTAGAAAAGTATCATGGATTGGTCAGCATTGAATATACAGAAGACAGCTTTGTTTTAGCAGTGATAATTCCTATACCTGTCTAACGTATGAAGAGAAGATTAGATAGCTTTTAAATTAAAGTTATTTTTGAAGGAGTATTAAAAGAGTCATGTACGAAATTATAATGCAGTCATTTTTATGTTGCTTTGATTTTTTGATTGTATTGATGTTATTTCATCATTTTTTATTGGATAGATGGGAGAAATCTATCCTAGGTATCATTATAAAAGCAATTAGTGTTCTTGTTTGTGGTGTCAGTTTAGCTTGCATTAATTTTTTTCGGAGTATTTTGGCTTAACGTAATAGTCGCTGTTATATTAAATTTATCTATGGCATTAAGTTTCTATAAAGGCAAATTGCTGGTGAAATTTTTTCTTATCGGTTCTGGTAGCCACATTATCTATATTCTTCGAGTTCTTTGTTATTATTTTGACGTCATGGATATTCGGAGAAAATTTGACAATGGTGATACAAATACCTACGGCTAAATTGGCAAGGACAATTATTAGTAAGGTTTTATTATTTATTGTTATTAGAATTATTTTTATATTTACTAAAGATAGAAAGTATGCTAAAAGTGGTAAAGAAGTTTTGTTTTTTATTTACGTTACCGATTGTAACTATTGCAAATATTATTTTAATGGTCAAACTGGAATCTTATGTGCCCCCAAAAGGAAAGCCATAAAATTCTGATGTCTTTTGGTTTGTTTTGGATTAATTCTTTGTAATATTGCTGTTTTCTTTATTTATGATAGAAACTTAAGAAAATACGAATTAGAGAATCAATTGCGAGAGGCAGAAGAAATGCAGCGTATCCAAGCGAGTTACTATAAGCAAATTGAAAAGGTCTGAACGAAAGTAGAAAACAATTACATGATTTTAAGAATCACATAACAACTCTGGAACGCTTATATCATACAGATAGCAAGGATAAAGCATTAAATTATATGCATGAATTGCAGGCTCAGATGAGCCAACAAATGGCTGCAGCCAGCTTCCGTGTAAATAATACTGCGTTTGATGTTATTTTATATGAACAAGAAAAAGCTTGCAAAGAGCAGGGCATTACATTTGAAAAACAAATTTTATATAATGATTTATCTATCTTAAAATATATTGATACCTGTACCATTTTTGCAAATGCTTTGGATAATGCCGTAAAAGCATGCAGTGAAATACAAAAACGGAGAAAAGAAAATTACTTTAGAAGTAAAGCGTACAAATGATATTTTAAGTATTATTATAGAAAATACAAAACAGAACCATGTAGTTTGTGAAAATGAAAAGTTTGTTTCTTCTAAAGCCGATAAACATAATCATGGCTTTGGAGTAGAGAATATTAAAATGGCTGTTGAAAAATATAATGGAATTGTAAGTATTGATTATACTGACACAATATTCACGCTTGCCATTTCCATTCCATTACTTAATGAACAAAAATAAGCAAATAATTTACGAAGTTTGTGAACAGAATATGAACGAACGTGAAGTTCAGTCATAAAAAGCAAAATGCGACGTTTTTTCCCAAATGTCGCATTTTGCTTTTATAATTTATGTAGGCTGAAGAAAAAGGCCAATCACTTAATAAAATATTTGGAGGAAACGAGAATGAAAATCACAAACAAAATTACAAACAAAGTTATGAAAGCAGCAACAGACGCAGCAGCAAAGGTAGCGGTATCTAACGTTAACTCTGCATGCACATTTATGTTGCATCAACCAAAAGTACCAGCACTTCCAAAAAGATTCCAAAAATAATTTCTACTCATATTGAAAGTATGAAAATTATGTATTCTCCGCTTACAAATGGTGTAAGCGGAACGTCCAAAGAATTGATATAGCAATCTCTTTGGTATTCATAAAATGTTTGGCATCAATAAGGATGTTGAACTTTTGTGGAGGTATGAAAATATGAAAACGAATCGTAAACTTTTTGAGAAGATTGTAAAAACAGCTACGGATACAGCTGCTAAAAAGATGCAATGTGCAATGTAAACTCGGTATGTAGTTTTATGCTGCACCAACCTAAAATTCCAGTAATCCCACATCGGTTTCAAACTTGATTACGAGGCTTGCTGAGAAGTGTGTAGCTGCATCCGTAAAAGGGAAAATTATTCCCGAAGATGAATCAGCTTTCTTCACTTTTGCATTTGGCTTGATGCTGTCACAAGCGTTCGGTATCGCAACATGTTTAATTATTGGAGCAATTTTTCAATGTATAATTGAAAGTATCATCTATCTCTTATTCTTTATTCCCTTACGTACGTTTTCCGGTGGCTTTCATGCTGGCAGTCACTTGAAATGTTACATTAGCTCAGTCCTTTTATTTGGATTTAGTGTTTTTCTGGGTGTTTATATCAGCACCATACTACAATTACTTATTATTACAATCCTATTTACATGTTGCACTTTGGCCGTGCTGTTTATAGCTCCGGTTGAAGATAAGAATAAACCGTTATCAGAACCTGAAGTGAAAAAATGTAAGGCAAAGGTAAAGTTATTCTTAGCTTGTACAGCATCATATTTGCAGTTCTTTGCTGCTTCTCTCAAACACAGCGTTATGCCGTTTTCATTATGTTAGCTGTGGTAACTGTCTCAATTTTAGTGGGGATTTCTAAAATTGTGGACTTGGCAAAAAAGAGAACAGCAATTTAATAAAAAGGAATTACCTATTTCATGGGGATGTAAATAGGTAATTCCTTTTTTTTTTGATGTGAAAACAGGCAGCCTGTTTGGACTGCCTGCATTTATTTTTACGTCTTTTCTGTTGCCTGATATCTTTACCACGGAAAACAGAGGAATATAACTGCCTAAAATACGGGAAGCAAAACGCTCAGTGTAACGTTCTTCCAATTCTTTCATAGATAAATTGGTACTGATAATGGTTGGTTTATGTGTCATAAGCCTTGTATTTACAATGTTATAGATTGCAGCAGTTACAAATGAAGTGGAAAATTCCGTTCCAAGGTCATCTATAATCAATAAATCACATTGTAACATCAGTTGGTTGGTATCCTGTTGTTCATTGTCTTTTTTTGAAAACGTTCTTTTTCTAAATTGGTAACCATATTTTGTGCAGAACCATAAATAACGCCGTACCCTTTTTCAATGGCTTCATGTGCAATGGCCAAGGATAGGTGCGTTTTTCCCAAGCCGGTTCCGCCCTGCATTAACAAATTGGGAGCATCCATAGAAAATTGAGCTGCATACGCTTTACAATAACGCAAAATCTGTTCCATTTGCTGATAGGCGGAAATACCGCTGTCAGAAGGCTCGTTTGGATAGTAGGACAAAGAAAAATTATCAAAGGTACAAAGTGCAAGGGGAGTAGAAGCGTTCAATTGGTTACATGCTTGTATACGCATTAACTTTTTAAACAACTGCACATCCTGCCGTCAATAAAACCTTCATCTTTACAAGCGTTACAAGCAAAGGAAGGCTCCAAATAGGTTTCGGGAAGTCCTGCTTTTTGTAACAGCTGCATGCGTTCGTTCTGTAAGGAAAGGTTTTTTTGTTTCAATAATGTCAATTGTTCTTTTGCTTGTGCACCGTTTAATACTGCTCTTGCAGCCTGAATTGCCGTTGCGGCCAGTTCTGTTTCAATTTCTGCTGCACGAGGATATTGTTCATAGAATGCTGCTTTGCGCAAATTACATTCTTCGATTGCTTTGGTACGGTTTGCATTTACCATTGCCATGGCTTCATCGTAAATCTCACGGCTGTATCCCAAAAGAGTCCCTCCTTACATAAATTCGCTTAAATCTATTTTTTCATATTCTTCCAAATCATAGGTTGGTTTGTGTTTTTTTCTTGTTCTTTTGCGGCTTTCTCACCGGCTTCCAACGCAGCCTGTTTTGGTGTGGTAATGCCTGCTTTATGCCAGCGTTCCAGAATTTTATTCATATAATGCAAGCTCAGTTTTCCTGTGGCGTTTACACAACGTTCGTAAGCTTCGCGTATCATATCTGTTGTAAAGTTCCATTCATGCATCCAACGGTGAGTATATTGCTCTTCTTTTGCACTGGGTGAGCGATGGTTAATACCCAACACTTGTTCAATGCAGCGCCAGGACTTTGCAATTAATGATAACTGATTTAATTTCACATCTGCTTTTTCATGGGTATTAATTTCTTCTTCCGCCCAGTTTTTTTGCAACAGCTTCAATGTAGCTGGTGTTGTCTTTGTGAATACTTTTGACATACATCAACAGCATAATAATTACTTCAACAGGCAGGCCGTAGTCGTCATGAATCATAAGCAAAGTGGAGGACAAAGCAGGGGAGATGGCACGTCCCAAAATTTGCTGTGCCTCCTGCATTAAAAATCCAACTTCCGCACATTGCGCGATGCGCTGTGCAATATAAACCCCATCCGGCTTTTTTTTCATGCGCGGCGGAGTTTTTATCGGCTTTTCTGCCATCTTTTTGTCCTCTGTCTGTGTCAGTGTATGTACGGAAACCGTATGTTCGATGATTTCGGAATGGGACGACTCTTCCAAAGCATCTGCTTGCGTGGGGACAGATGTTTCTGTCGTAATAGTTTCAGACGGCATCGAATCAGGCGCAACAGGTGTAAGGGTAATATGGTCACAATCGCAGGAAAAATCCGTAATCAGACCGGCTGCTGCCCAATATTGCATTGCGTCTTTAATATCGGCAGTTCCAATGCCAAGTGTTTTTGAAATATCGGCAATATCAACTTCAGTACCTGCATGGCGCAATAGCCATAGCAGCACTTTTAAATGAACGCCACCCGCTAATTTTAAATGTTGATCCACCACTTGTGTAGGAACTGCAAAAACAGAATTCCACGTCCCTAAATTAATTGAAAATTTCATCGAAACACCTCGTCAAAATTATATCACATTTACAATAGCAAAGCAATTTAAAGTGATATGCACATCATCATTCTTTCTATCATATTGTAAAATGAGTGAGAAATCAAATGGAAAAAGAATTCCAAAAAATTATGGAAAAAGTAGTTGACATTTTTTTAAGCTGTAATATAATAGTCATCGCGGTAAGGAACTGCGGATGTAGCTCATCTGGTAGAGCGCCACCTTGCCAAGGTGGAGGTAGCGAGTTCGAGCCTCGTCATCCGCTCCAGTCTGATAAAAAAAGCGTCGGTAAGCATGCCGGCGCTTTTTTTGTTGAATGAAAGAAAAATGAAGTCAATTCTATACTTAGTATAGATTGATAGAGATATTTGTATGTTATCAAGTTAAAAGAGGTATTTACATGGATGTAAGAACAGATTTAAGAAATATTGCGATTATTGCTCACGTTGACCACGGTAAAACTACATTGGTTGACCAGTTATTGCGTCAAAGCGGTATCTTCCGTACCAATGAAACAGTGGAAGACCGTGTTATGGATTCCAATGATATTGAACGTGAACGTGGTATTACCATTTTGGCAAAAAAATACGGCGGTCATGTATAAAGATACAAAGATTAATATTATAGACACCCCGGGCCATGCTGACTTTGGCGGTGAGGTAGAACGTATCTTGATGATGGTTGACGGCGTTATTCTGCTGGTAGACTCTTTTTGAAGGCTGTATGCCGCAGACTCGTTTTGTGTTGAAAAAGGCGATTGGTCTGGGGAAAAAACCAATTGTTGTTGTAAATAAAATTGACCGTCCCGGTGCAAGACCGGCAGAAGTGGTAGATGAGATTTTAGATTTATTTATCGAGTTGGGCGCGGACGAAGACCAACTGGAATTCCCTGTCGTATATGCTTCCGGACGTGACGGTTATGCAATGTATGACCCAATGGAACCCAACGATACCATGGAACCGTTGTTTGAAACCATTGTAAAAGAAATTCCGGCTCCGCAAGGAGATATGAACGGCGGAACACAAATTTTGTTTTCCAACATTGACTATGACCAATTTGTTGGAAGAATTGGTGTGGGACGTGTAGAACGCGGTGAAGTAAAAAAGTAGGTATGCCTGTAGTAGTCTGCAGCAGAGACGGCAGCACCAAAAATGCAAGAATTACAAAATTATTCCAATATCAAGGTTTGAAAAAGTTGAGGCAGAAACAGCAAAATTGGGCGATATTATTGCAGTTGCCGGCATTACTGACTTAAATATTGGAGAAACAGCCTGTGCGGTTGATTGTGTTGAACCGTTGCCGTTTGTAAAAAATTGATGAACCTACCGTTACCATGATGTTTATGGTAAACAACAGCCCGTTTGCAGGCAGAGAGGGTAAATATGTTACCTCTCGCAATATTCGCGACAGACTGTTCAAGGAAGTGGAAACCAACGTTGCCATGCGCGTGGAAGAAACGGATTCTGCGGATACCTTTAAAGTGTCAGGTCGCGGTGAATTGCATCTTTCTATTTTAATTGAGAACATGCGCAGGGAATTGTTTGAATTCCAAGTATCCAGTCAAATGTAATCTATAAAGAGATTGACGGTCAAAAATATGAGCCGATTGAGCACCTGATGATTGAAGTGCCTGAAAGCTATGTTGGAGCCGTTATGGAAAAATTGGGCGGACGCAAAAAGCAGAGCTGATAAATATGGGTACCAGAGATACGGGAACAACCCATATGGAATTTAAAATTCCTGCCCGCGGATTGATGGGATATCGTCAAGAGTTCTTGACCGATACCAACGGTAATGGTATTATGAATCATGTATTCGATTCATACGAACCTTTTCGCGGAGAGATTCAGCAGCGTGCACAAGGCTCTTTGGTAGCGCATGAAACAGGTGAAGCAACCGCTTACGGATTGTACAATGCGCAGGACCGCGGACGTCTGTTTATCGGACCCGGTGTTGAAGTGTATGAAGGTATGATTGTAGGCGTTAGCCCAAAATCTGACGATATTACCGTTAACGTATGTAAGAAAAAAACAAATGACCAATACAAGAGCTTCCGGTTCTGATGATGCGCTGAAGTTAACGCCTCACAGCAACTTAAGTCTTGAGCAATGTTTAGAATTCATCAAAGATGATGAGCTGGTAGAAGTAACCCCTGAGAATATCCGTATGAGAAAACGGATTTTATCGAAAGAACTTCGTATGAAAAAATCTAGCAAAAAATAATCGGAGTATTGAATGAACTTTGTAATATTGGATTTGGAATGGAATGGAACGTACAGCCGGCGTTTAAAAGGCTTTATGAATGAAATCATAGAATTCGGCGCAGTCAAAGTAGATGAATGTCTGCATGTGCTGGATACTTTTGACGCTTTGGTTCGCCCCCAAGTGGGCAAAAAAATCAGCGGGAAAATCAAAACGCTGACAAATATTACAAACGAAGAACTGGCCAACGGTTTGCAGTTTATGCAGGTTATGAGCCGTTTTCGTAAATGGATGGGGATGCTGTCCTTATGACGTGGGGTACGTCTGACATTTTAGCCCTCATTGAAAACAGCCGTTATTTTTTGCGGCAGTGAACGTATTCCTTTCCTCAAACAATATGTTGATTTGCAAAGTTACTGCGAACAAATGCTTCATTACGACGCCACCAAACAAATGGGGTTGTCCACTTCAGCACAGCTGCTGGGAATCAATGAAGAAGATATTGCGCATCACCGTGCCATGGATGACAGTATGCTGTCTCTACGGTGTTTGCAAAAACTGTATCAAAAAAGAAGCATTGGTTCCTTTTTATTCAGGATGCAAGAACAGATGCTTTTTATGAAAAAATTACATTTAAAACCATGATTATTTGCGATTTGACCAACCCGCTGATTAAACGCTCCGACATGATGTTTTATTGCGATGCCTGCGGCCGCAGAGCATCCCGCGAAGGTGAATGGCAGCTGAAAAATAAAAGCTACCGCGCAAATTTTCGCTGCAAACATTGTGATAACCGTTTTATCGGCAGGGTACAGTTTAAGTTAAAATATGACGGCATGGTGGTCAAAAATGTATTCTTCCGCAAAAGGAAGAAGAAACCAAAGAAAAAACGGAAAAAAGTAACAGAGTTGACTGCACAAGTAAAACGTTTTAAAAGTGCAGAAGGCCAAATGATATGAGAGAGAAGCGATATCGTTGTTTCATACAATTGTATCGCTTCTTTCTTGTTTTATTTGACAATAGTTTGCGCTTCTCTCAGAAAGGGAGGAAAATGTCTTAAAAATGAGAAATTTTCTTGTTTTTAGGGGAATGATTGTGAAAATAGATTGAATAAAGCATCGGAAAATGTTACAATTAAACAAGAATAAGGAAGGTGTAGGCAGTATGAATATCAAAAAAATGGAGTGTATCTCCTTTGGACAAGGCAAGGGCAGCCAAAATTGCAGAAGAAATGCAATATCCCTCGTTTTTGGCTATGATGTTGGAGATACGCGGCTTTCATACAAAAGATGACATTGATGCATTATTTGATGTATCGAAATCATTTGCCGACCCTTTTTGATGAAAGATATGGATTGCGCAGTAGCTCGCATTCAAAGAGCAATTGAAAACTTTGAAACCATTTGTGTATATGGCGACTATGATGCAGACGGGGTTACTTCCACTGCCATGCTGTATTCTTATTTGGAATCCTGCGGTGCCAATGTGATGTTTTATATTCCTCTGAGAGAACAAGAAGGGTATGGTCTAAACTTAGAAGCTTTTGGACCAATTGCATGAGCAGGGAGTGCAGCTGATTGTTACGGTAGATAACGGCATTGCTTCCATTGATGAAGTGGCTTATGCTTCTCAATTGGGAATGGATGTTGTGATAACCGACCATCACCGTCCAAGAGAAATCTTGCCCAAAGCTGTGGCAGTGGTAGACCCGCATCGTGTGGACTGTACCTATCCATTTAAGGATTTATCGGGTGTAGGAGTTGCTTTTTAAACTGATTACCGCACTGGAAGGCGAAATGGCAGATATGACAACACTGTTGGAAAATTATGCTGATTTTGTTGCAGTTGGCACGATAGGTGACATTGTATCGCTGACAGGGGAAAACCGTGCGCTTGTGCAAGCAGGTCTGCCGTTATTGTCGCACAGCGACCGTCCCGGATTTGTGCGCTGCTGGAGCAAGCAAGTATGAGCGGCAAGGAGCTTTCTTCTACCAATGTGGCGTTTACCATTGTGCCGCGCATCAATGCTACGGGTAGAATCGGTGCTTCGGACAGAGCGGTTCGTTTGCTTTTATCGGAAGATATGGAAGAGGCGCAACGCCTTGCGCAGGAAATTTGTCATGACAACGATACCAGGAAAAAGATTGAAACGGAAATTACAGAAAAAGCCTTGCAGCTGTTGCATGATGAACCGGAGCGCATGTATGAGCGCGTGATTGTGGTAGAAGGGGGAAGATTGGCACCATGGTGTCATTGGGATTGTGTCTTCCCGCATTACAGAGATGTTTGGTAAGCCAAGCATTGTTATATCTTATACCGGGACTGAAGCAAAAGCTTCAGGAAGAAGCGTGGAAGGATTTTCTCTGTTTGACGCTATTTGTCACTGTGCTCCTTTGCTTTCAAAATACGGGGGGCACCCTATGGCGGCCGGTTTGAGTATGCCAACAGAGCATATCGCAGAGTTCCGTAGACAAATCAATGAGTTTGCCGCTTCTTTGCCAACAGATATGCCTCCTCAAACCATACATCTGGACTGCAAACTGAATCCTGCCGCACTGACGGTGGATATTCCAAAACAGATTGCTTATCTGGAACCGTTTGGTACAGATAATCCATCTCCCGTATTTGGACTTTACGGCATGGAGCTGAAAGAAATTACACCCATCGGCGGAGGCAATCATCTGCGTTTGCGTCTTGAGAGAAATCATTTCACTGTTCAATGCCTGAAATTTCGCAACGACATTGCAGGATTTTCCCTATCAAGTGGGCGATTTGGTGGACTTAGCGGTTACGTTGGAAGTGAATGAATACCGCAATACAGAAAATTTGTCTGTATTTATTAAAGATATGAAGTTATCACAGGTAAATGAGGAACAGATGCTTCTAGAGTACCGTATGTATGAAAAGGTAAAACGTGGTGAATGCTTAACAAGTGAAGAGTTTTTCCATATGACTCCAAACCGTGATGAGTTTGCGGCTCTTTATCGCTTTTTGAGAAGCAGCAATGGTTGGCAGCATCATATTTTGTTATTGCTGGAACATTTGCAAATTCCCAATATAACATTATCCAAGCTGCTACTGGCCCTGGATGTTTTAAAGACCAAAATTTGATTGAGAAATCAGAGGACGGAGATATTTACAGAGTTACACTAAAACCCGTTGCGGGCAAAGTGGATTTATTTTGTTCTCCCATACTGCGCCAATTAGAATCTTTGAGAAAGGACGGTTGAACAATATGGCATACCCCATTCAGACATATGACGATTTATTAAATTTAATCAAAGCCAGCGGCCGTTCTTTTGACTTAGAGCAAATTGAACATGCCTATCAGGTTGCGGCAGAAGCACATAAAGAACAAAAAAAAGAAAATCAGGCGAGCCGTACATTACGCATCCTGTTGCCGCAGCTTGTATTTTGGTGGAACTGGGCATGGATACTCCTTGCGTGGTTGCAGGTTTGCTGCATGACGTGGTAGAAGATACGGACATCACTTTAGAAGAAATTACAAAAAATGTTTGGCAAGGAAATTGCCAATTTAATCAACGGCGTTACCAAACTGGGTAAAGTGCCTTTTTCCTCCCGTGAAGAGCAGCAGGCGGAAAATATTCGGAAAATGCTCATCGCCATGTCGGAGGATATTAGAGTTATTATTATTAAACTTGCAGACCGCTTGCATAATATGCGGACCATTGAGTATATGACCCCACAAAAACAACGTGACAAAGCGCTGGAAAACATGGAGGTATATGCTCCGATTGCAGACCGTTTGGGTATTCGTGCGGTAAAAGAAGAATTGGAAGATTTATCTTTGCGCTACTTAGACCCTATGGGCTATCAAGAAATTGAACATGCTTTGGAACTGCATAAAGACGAACGCGCTGATTTTATACAAAAAATCAAAACACAGATACTGGAAAAATGCTGCCCGTTATTCCAAAAGTTCATTTGGAAGGCAGAGTAAAAAGCATTAACGGCATTTATCATAAAATGTTTGTACAGGGTAAATCCATTGACCAAATTTATGATGTATACGCAGTCAGAGTCATTGTTGATACTGTCATTGACTGTTACAATGCTTTGGGAATTATCCATGATTTATTCCATCCCATTCCAAACCGTTTTAAAGATTATATTTCCACACCGAAACCAAACTTATATCAGTCTTTGCACACAACCGTAATCGGTTCGGAAGGAATTCCGTTTGAGGTGCAAATTCGTACATGGGATATGCATTACACTGCGGAATACGGTATTGCCGCCCACTGGAAATATAAAGTTGGCGTTACTTCGGAAGATTCTTTGGAAGAACATTTGGCTTGGGTGCGTAAAATTCTGGATAATCAAACGGAAAGCGACGCTACGGATTTGGTACGTACCATTAAAACAGATTTATCGTCTGATTCGGTCTTTGTCTTTACGCCGAGAGGTGAGGTCATCAGTTTACCGGCAGGCTCTACTGTAATTGACTTTGCGTATGCCATTCACAGTGCGGTAGGCAACCGTATGATTGGTGCAAAAGTGGATAAGCGCATCGTGCCTATTGATTATAAAATTAAAACAGGCGAGATTGTGGAAGTCATTACCGCCAAAGAAGGTTCTCACGGACCGAGCCGTGACTGGTTAAAAATTGTACGTACCAGCGAAGCGAGAAATAAAATTCGCCAATGGTTCAAAAAAGAACGCAGAGAAGAAAATATTGAAGAAGGCAAAAGAAGAGCTGGAGCGTGAACTCAAACGCAATGGTATCATTGTGCCCCAGGATGAACTTTATAACCTGATTAATCCATTTGTCAAACGTCAAAACTGTGCAAATTTGGAAGATATTTATGCTACTATCGGTTACGGTGGTATTCAATTATGGAAAATTATCCACCGTATTAAAGAAGAGTATGTAAAGCAGAAAAAGGCTGCCGAAGTGGTGCAAAAACCGGAGCCGCCTAAAACTGTGGAAGCAAAGCCGAATAAAGCGTCTAACGGAATTTTGGTAAAAGGCATGGGCGGAGATTGTTTGACCAAACTTTCCCGTTGCTGTAATCCATTGCCCGGCGATGATATCATTGGTTTTGTCACACGTGGTTTTGGCGTATCTGTTCACAAACGTTCCTGCAGCAATGTGCCCAAAGACATTGCCGGCAGTCCGGAACCGGAGCGTTGGATTGAAGTACAATGGGCAAATCAAGTAAAAAGAAGAATTTAAAACTACACTTGAAATCGTGGCAAACCATATTCCGGGTGTGTTGATGAATGTAACGCAGCAGCTTTTTATAATTTACGTATCAGCGTCCACTCTTTAAACTCCAGAGAGTTAAAAGACGGCACAGATGTAATTTATGCGACCATTACCATTCAAGGCTTGGAACATTTGAATGCTGTCATTTCAAAGTTGTCCAATATAGAAGGTATTATCAGCATCAAACGTTCATAGAGTATATGAGACGCTTTTCAGAAAGGAATTATCAATATGCAAATTCAAGAGATTACCGGCGGAATGCTGCCGACAAACTGTTTCATTGTAACGGATGAGGAGACAGGTATTTCTGCAGTGATTGACCCCCGGCTTTATTTCAGATGAGCTGTTTGACAGAATAAAAGAATTAAAAAAAGTAGACGCAATTTTATTGACCCACGGACATTTTGACCATATCATGGGTGTAAAAACGGTTCAGGATATGACAGGTGCTAAAATCTATATGCATGAATTGAAAAGGATTTTGCAACCGACAGCCGTTTGAATTTATCTACGGTCATTGCCGAACGACAATGCGATGCATTTGTACCGGATGTATTGTATCATGACGGCGATAAGATTCAGGTTGGTAATTTGACCTTTCGCGTTTTGCATACCCCCGGGCCATACCATTGGAAGCAGCTGCCTGATTGTAAAAGATACCATCTTCAGCGGTGACACCATCTTCAAAGGTTCCATTGGTCGAACTGACTTTCCAACTTCCGATCCTGCAAAAATGATGGAATCCGTACAAAAGTAGCTGAGCTGGAAGGGAACTATGCAGTGTTTCCTGCGCATGGAGATTCCACAACATTGGATTACGAAAGAAACACAAATCCGTTTATGAAGGGCAACACAGATGATTTTGGTTATTGATGGACATTCTTATCTTTATGAAATGGAAAGTCTTTTTGCGATATCTTTTTTCCTTATGAAAAGGTAACTGCTGTCTACGAAAACGGACATGATGACAGCTTATTGGTCTACACAGGTTACAAAGAAGAAAACGGAGCGGCTCATTTACACGTTTCTGTAAAAATGGAGGACCGCTTTGCAGAAAAACGAGGCACTTTCTCTTTGGGTGAACCCGATTTTGAACGTCAATGTGGTTTGGCAATGGCTGTGCTGTTGTATGATATTCTGGTAGAACTGACAGGATATCGTCCTAAGTGGGGTGTGTTAATCGGGGTACGTCCCATTAAACTGCTGCGAAAATTGACAGCGGAAATGGGACAGTCCAAAGCTGCGGAATACTTTTTTAAACAGTTTGCATGTTTCTCAAGAGAAAACAGCGTTGAGTGTCCGCACCATGCAGCATGAACAGCCTATTTTGGCTGCTTCCAAAACCCGAATCGTTCAGTTTTATATATTTCCATTCCGTTTTTTGTCCGACTCGTTGTGCGTATTGTTCTTTTGTGGCGCAGTCCACGGAAAAGACAGGTAAACTAATTCCGCAGTATGTAGATTTGCTATGCAAAGAACTGGAATATACCTCAGAAGTTGCAAAAGCATGCAATTTGAGATTGGAAAACCGTATATATATGGGAGGCGGAACTCCCACCACACTGAATGCACAGCAGCTGGGACAAATCATTGATACAGTAAACCAAAATTTTGATATGAATACATGCCGTGAATTTACTGTGGAAGCAGGTCGTCCGGATACGATTACGGCGGACAAATTGCAGGCAATGAAAGAACGTGGTATTACCAGAATCAGTATTAATCCTCAAACGTTAAATGATGAAGTACTGAATCTGATTGGAAGAGACCATACCACACAGCAAACGCTGGATGCATTCCATTTAGCGAGAGCACATGGCTTTGACAATATCAATATGGATTTGATTGTAGGGTTGGCAGGGGACAGTGTAGAAAGTTTTTCGTAATACATTGGATGGTGTTGTTGCGTTACATCCGGAAAGTATTACCGTACATACGTTGGCATTGAAACGCTCCTCAACATCAATAAAAATGGTAAAATTCATTTTATCAATGATGGTGAAGGTGCAAGGTCAAATGCTGAATTATGTGGATACGGTACTAACGAAACAAAAATTATATTCCATATTATTTGTATCGCCAAAGTCGCATGGTTGGAAACCTGGAAAATACAGGATGGGCAAAACCGGGGTATGAAAATTATTACAACGTTTATATTATGGATGAAAGTCATACCATTTTGGCTTGCGGTGCAGGTGCTGTTTCAAAAATTAAACATCCGTATAAAGATGAACTGCAAAGAATATTTAATTTTAAGTTTCCGTATGAATATATTGACCGTTATCAAGAAATGCTAGATAGGAAAGAAAAAAGTAAAATCTATCTATAAACAATTCCTGCTTTCTGCTACTCCATCAACAAATTGATTTCAATTTTGTAAGGTATCATAAGCTGTATTTTACAACAGTAACAAAACAAATATTGACGGTTATGAAAAAATTTTTGCATTTAAAAGGTGAAACAATTGTCTATGTTATAACAACGTTAGAACAGCGGCCGAACAAACATTGAAAGAACGTCTTTCCATATTTAAAATTTTGGCTGTTAAGAGAACATTTTCACGTTCTATCAGTTAAAAAATTGCATAGCAATTTCTTTTTATGTTATAATATAGGCAGAAAAAGGAATTAGGAATCATTTATCATAAAAGGAGACGAATATTATGGGACTATTTGAAAATATTGTGTCAAACGCAAAACAGGCTGCTAATGTTGTTGGTAAAAAAAACAGGTGAATTGGTTGATACTTCTAAATTGAAATTACAAGCAGTAGACCTAAACAGTGACATTAAAAAGAAATTATGAAGCGCTTGGCAGAGCTGTTTATGAATCACGCAAACAAGGCATTGATTCTACAGAAGAAATTGATGATATCATCATTCTAATCAATGAAAAATATGATGAATTGGATGAGGTCAATGAGCAACTGTCCAAAATGAGCAACAAAACCTTCTGCACAAGATGCGGAGAACCAAACCAAAAACTGCAGGTTTCTGCAGCCAGTGCGGAGAAAAATTGGTGCACGAAGTACCTCAGGATGATACTTATGTAGCACAAGGCGGTTGCAGCTGCGGATGTCATGCAGAGACTGAACCACAGCAGCAAGAGCAAGCACAACAAGAACAACCGGCACAGGAGCAAACAGAAAAACAAAACGAGAATCCACAAGCATAATTGGATTCCCATTCATGTGAAGAGAGGAGAGTATCCTCTCTTTTTTATTCTCTTTTCTAGGGTGACTATGGCGAAAATAGGTTGTCTTTGGCATAAGAGGGACAATGCAATCATATAACATTCATAGTATTTGAAAGAGGAATGGATGTGTTTGCATGCAGCCCCGTAATCATCAAAAAGAAAACGTCAAAGTTTTTACACGGCGCTTTAATTTTAACTGTCAGCATGATTTTGGTAAAATTAATTGGCGCAATGTTTAAAATACCACTTACTTGGATTATTACAGAAGAAGGTTTGGGATATTTTAATACAGCGTATCACTTTTTACAGTCCTATCCATAGTTTGGCGACTGCCGGATTTCCCATTGCCATTGCAAGAATGGTTTCTGAAAATTTGGCGTGTGGAAGATATGCCGATGTACGGAGAATCCATAAATTATCCATTCCCATATTTTTAATTACCGGCGGACTTGGGCTTGCGGTTATGGTAATATCCGCACCGTTTTATGTTAGAGCCATTGGAAACGGCGGAGCATTGCCAGCCATGTTTTGCCTTGCGCCTGCTATTTTGTTCAGTTGCTTATCCTCTGTTTATCGTGGTTACTATGAAGGTATGAGTAACATGTATCCAACAGCAATTTCAGAGGTTATGGAAGCTATTTTTAAATTGTTGGTTGGACTATCGGCCGCTTATTTGGTATTCCGCCTTGGTATGGGAGAGTTTTACAGTTCAGGAACCGTATGGGGGGCAGCAAGTTACTTCAGAGGCGTTTGCCAAAAGTGCATTGTTGCCTTATACGGCAGCAGCCGCGGTATTTGGTGTAACCATAGGTTCCTTTGCAAGTTTCTTTTATCTCTGGATTCGTCACAAAAGAAAAGGTGACAGCATTACATGCAGTGAATTGCAATGCTCTCCGCCATGTACTGACAGAAAGAGCATTGTGGGAAGGTTAATCAAAATGGCAATTCCCATTGGAATTGGAGCGTTGGCTGTAAATGTTGCTGCATTGGTGGATACTACATTTCTTCAAACGAGAATCAACCATATTATGTCAGTCCATCCGGAACCGCTTCTTACGATGTATCAAGGTATGATACCGGATTTAGAGGTTAAAATAGCAACGGGGACCGTTTCCAACTTTTTGTTTGGCTGCTACTCGCAAGCGTTGGCATTGTTTATGTTGGTTCCTGGTATTACACAAGCATTTGGCATTAGCGCCTTACCAAGTGTTACGTCAGCATGGATGAGTGGAAGCCGCTGTGAATTGCAAAAAGTATTTCTTCCGTACTGCGTATGACTGCATTGTTCAGTATTCCTGCCGGTTTGGGTTTTAAGCGTATTATCAGGTCCTGTCAGTCAGGCGGTATTTGGTGCGAAAGCATCTATTCCCATTACCTCGCGTACATTGGCGGTTATGGGGTTGCTGCTATTTTTGCATCTTTAAGTACGCCTATTTTCAGTATGCTGCAAGCAGTCGGGCGAGTAGATTTACCCGTAAAGCTGCTGTGTGTTGGATTAGGATTAAAAATAGGGCTAAACTATGTTCTGACCGGCATTCCTGAAATTAATATTTTGGGAGCGGGAATAGGAACTTTGGTCTGTTATGTATTTATTACGATTTCAGCATGTTATTTCCTTTGCAAAGAAACAAAAAATACACTTGAAATTTCACTCTATTTTTACAAAACCGGCCATTGCTTCCATGTTCTGTTGCATAGCGGCATATTTTTTCCTGCTTTTGCTATGTCAAAGATTATGCCGGACTCTCTTGCTACGGGAATTGCAGTGTTTATCGCGGTTTTCATTTATATTGCGTCTCTGTTATGTTTAAAAGCTTTATGCAAAGACGATGTATTAATGTTGCCAAAAGGTCAAAAACTTGTAAAATACTTGAAAAACATCACCTTATCATGTAAAATAAGCCAATGTAAACACAATCTTTTGCAAAAGGAGTCTGGACTTGATTTTCAACAAAAAGAATGCTATACCATTGGCGACTTAGAGCATATTATTGCATTGCTGCGTGCTCCCGGTGGCTGCCCTTGGGATATAGAACAAACACATCAAAGTGTACGTGCCAATTTAATTGAGGAAACCTATGAAGCTGTTGAAGCAATCGACACCAATAATATGGAACTTCTCAAGGAAGAATTGGGCGATGTTTTTAATGCAAGTGCTGTTTCATGCACAGATGGAGGCAGAACAGGGAACGTTTACGTTTTGCCGATGTGGTGGACGGCGTAGCAAAAAATTGATTGTGCGTCATCCGCATGTATTTGGAAATGTTCAGGTGACAGATTCTTCTCAAGTTTTGTCTAATTGGGATGAAATTAAGAAAAAGACAAAAATCCCAAACAACACAAACAGAGGTGCTTGAGAGTGTTTCTGTTGCATTACCTGCCCTTATGCGCAGTTATAAGGTACAGAAAAAAGCGGCAAAAGTTGGCGTGGATGTATCGGACGCAAATGCAGCTTTGGACCAAATAATTGCTCGTGCGCAGGAATTAAAACAGACATTGTCAAAACAGCAAGACAGTAATTTGTTGGAACATCAAGTTGGAGATTTGTTGTTTTCGGCAGTGAATGTTGCCAGAAAATGCGAAGTAGAACCGGAGTATTCCTTGACAAATGCATGTAATCGCTTTATAATTTACTTTTTACTGCTGTTGAGAAATATACTCAGGAAAACAATTATGTTGGTCAGACCTAACGCCTCAGGAGTTAAACTCTATTTGGCAGCGGGTGACAACAGAACAATTCTCACAATGAGATTTATTAAAATTTCGGGGGTAAAAAACAATGAATAAAACAGAACTAGTTGCTGCAGTTGCAGAGAAAGCAGAAATTTCTAAAAAGACGCAGACAGCGCAGTAAACGCTGTAATCGAGTCCATTATTGAGGCCGTTGCAAGCAAAGATAAAGTTCAAATTGTGGGTTTTGGCAACATTTGAAGCCAGAGAGCGTAAAGAGAAAATTGGTAAAACCCAAGAACAGGCGAAGAAATCAAAATCGCAGCTTCTGTAGTACCTGCATTCAAAGCTGGTAAAGCTTTCAAAGATGCTACAAACAAATAATTTAGAATAGCAAACTTGTAATGTAGCCTGACAAATCCGTTAAGGCTGCATTTTTGTTTTATACCATTGGGAGAATCATATGAGATTAGATAAATATTTAAAAGGTATCACGCCTGATTAAACGTCGTACCATAGCAAACGAAGCCTGCGATGCGGGAAGAGTATTAGTCAACGGAAAAACAGCGCGTGCATCTTATGATGTAAAATGCGGAGATATATTGGAACTTCAGCTTGGCATGCGTACGATAAAAGCAGAGGTCATGGCCGTAAACGAATATGCAAACAGAGATACTGCGGCAGATTTGTATCGCATCATAGAAGAAAAAGTAACAGATAGATAAACAAAGCAGCATCATTGTTGTACAAGATAATAGCGGAATACCGCATATTGCCCCCGGCAAGTGCATACTTATTTGTATGAATTTGTTGGGGGTATTTTTATGATGACAGATGAAAGAAAAAGCAGTACAAAGACACCTCACAGTTTAATTTTAGAAAACAGAAAATTATTAACTGCTACAGGTGTTTCCAACGTAGACAGCTTTGACGAAGACACCATCATTGCATATACAGACTTAGGAGAAATCGTAATCAAAGGCAAAGGACTGCATATCAGTAAACTGAATTTAGAAACAGGAGAGATGAATCTGGATGGAGAAATTAATTCCGTATCATATTCTGAAAATCAATCTGCAAGTACAGGATTCTTCTCGAAACTCTTCAAATAGGGGTGAACTGTTGTGGAAGTAACTCTGTCTTCGCAACTGTTAAGTCTTGGTATCTCTGCATTGGTTGGTTTGGCGTTGGCAGTTGTTTACGATGTTTTCCGCGTAACCCGTATTTTATTTCGTACAGGCAAAATTGCTATGTATGTGCAGGATATTTTATATGGTATCGCTGCTGCGTTCATTACTTTTTGCTGGCGCTGGCAGTGAACAGCGGTGAAATTCGCTTTTATATCATTGGCGGTGAACTGATTGGCATGGCGGTTTACTTTCTTACTTTAGGAAGAATTACTGTGCGTATTGCAAAATGGATTCATCGTATTTGCGTGAAAATTGCGTTATGGTTCAAACGTCATATCAGCGAACCGATTAAAGGGTTTTATGAAAAGAAAAAACTGCCATTGCGCAAAAGAATGCCGAAAATAAAAAAAAAGAAAGAAAAATTCAGAACGAAATATTGAAAATCCCTTGAAACCTGCACCAGACATAGTGTATAATCGAATTAAAAGTTTTTTTATCGGTTCTGGTAAAAAGAGCTCAAAGGGGTATCCCGGAAGATGACACAAAATTATGAGGCAGAAATAGATTCTAAATCAAAAAGAACAAAACGAAAACGTACCAAAAAAATCAAAGCGCAACATTTTTTAACAGTTGCTGTGTCTGTTTTTTTGCCGTATATGTTGTTGCGGTGTTTATTAGTCAGCAGATTCAAATCAGTGGCAAAAAAGAAGAATTGGCTTCTATGACACAAGAGCTGCAAGTACAAAACATGAAAACAACGAGATAAAAAATCTTTGGATGCAAATATAAATGACAACAGTGAATATATTGAACGCTTAGCCAGAACGGGTCTGGACTTTGTAAAACCCGGAGAACGAGTATTTGTAAATGTAGCAGGTAATTAACCTGTTTAAGGAGTGAAACCAGTACTAATATGCAGCTTGAAGTAGGAGCGATTCTTGAAGGAAAAAATTACAGGTATTACAAAATTTGGCGCTTTGTGGAACTTGGTGAAGGTAAAACAGGTATGGTACATATTTCAGAAATAGCGCCAACTTTTGTAAAAGAAATTACAGACTTTGTCAGTGAAGGGCAAACGGTAAAAAGTAAAGGTACTCAGTGTAGGAGAAGACGGAAAGATTAGTCTTTCCATGAAAAGGCAATGGAAACTGTGCCGGCTTCCGGTCAAAATACGCAGCGTACGTTCCGGCAGAAAAGGTCCCGATCATTTTGAATGGTCCAATAAAAAAAATGAAGCAACCAGTTTTGAGGATATGCTGAATAAATTTAAACAAAGCAGTGATGAAAAAATGTCTGCTTTAAAAAAGGTTTGGAGTCTAAACGCGGAGGTTTTTCCCGTCATGGCTCAGGTCAATCCAGATAACAAAGTGGGAGTGTTGCACTCCACCTTTTGCATCCAAGGCAAATGAAGAGAAAGGTATTTATAATATGATATTACAGCACGGCACCATACACACTATGGCAGGCGAAACCATAGAACAGGGATATATTGTAATTCAAAACGGAGTCATTGAGCAAGTGGGCACAGGAGACCTTTTGCATGTGGAAGATGAAGATATCATTGATTTAAAGGGAGCGCACGTCTATCCTGGATTTATTGATGCACATACACATCTGGGCATTTTTGAAGATGGTTTGAATTTTGAGGGCGACGACTGCAACGAAGATACTGAACCGATTACACCTCATCTGCGTGCCATTGATGCCATTAATCCAATGGAAAATTGCTTTAGAGAGGCGTTGGAAGGCGGCGTTACTACTGTTGTAACAGGCCCGGGTTCCGCCAATCCCATTTCCGGTCAGCTGGCAGCTATCAAAACGTATGGAAACTGTATCGACCGCATGATTGTCAAAGCGCCGCTTGCCATTAAAATGGCTTTGGGTGAAAATCCGAAAAGTGTTTATCATGATAAAGAGCCAAACACCCGTTACCAGAATGGCAACGGCAGCTTTGATTCGTGAGCAGTTGCATAAAGCAAAACATTATTTGGAAGACAAAAAACGTGCTTTGGAAGATGAGGATTCCACGCCTCCTGAGTATGACTTAAAATGCGAAGCATTAATTCCTGCTTTGGAAAAAGAAATTCAGGTACATTTTCACGCACATAGGGCAGATGATATTTTTACAGCGATTCGTCTTGCAAAGGAATTTGGTTTGGATTATGTCATCGTACATGGTACAGAGGGTCATTTGATTGCGGACGAGCTAAAAGAAGAACAAGTCAGGATTTTATCAGGTCCGTTTTTGTCCGACCGCTCCAAACCGGAATTGAAAAATCTGACGCCGTCTTGCCCCGGAATTTTAATGAAGCATGGGATACAAACGGCTATCATTACGGACCACCCTGTAATTCCCCTGCAATATTTAACTCTCGCGGCAGGTCTGGCAGTGCGTGAAGGCGCTGATTATGACGCTGCCTTAAAAGCAATTACCATTGAACCGGCCCGCATTTGCGGTATAGAAAAACAGGTAGGTTCCATAGAAAAAGGCAAAGATGCCGACTTAGTTGTGTTTGAACAAGACCCTTTGTTATTGTCGGCAAAACCTACCATGGTATTTGTAAATGGAATTCGCAGAGTTTAAAGGAGAAATGGTTATGAGAGAAGTGAATGTATCCAAAATTACAGATGCAGTCAAGCAATTGTGTATTGAAACAAACCGTATACTTCCTGCTGATTTGGAGGAAACAATCTGCAAAGCGTGTAAAACGGAAACCAATGATACGGGAAAAGCAATTTTAAATGACTTATGCAGAAATATGGATGCTGCAAGAGAAATGCAAATTCCGATTTGTCAGGATACAGGCATGGCAGTAGTGTTTGTGGAAGTAGGACAAGACGTTCATTTCATTGGCGGAGATTTTGAACAAGCCATACACGAAGGAGTAAGACAAGGTTATGTGGAAGGTTTGCTTCGTTTATCTGTGGTGGGTGACCCGTTGGAAAGAAAAAAAATACCAATGATAATACACCGGCAGTCATTCATACCAGAATTGTGCAGGGGGATAAAGTGGAGTTGATGGTGGCTCCAAAAGGATTCGGCAGTGAAAATATGAGCAGAATTAAAATGTTTACCCCTTCCGCAACAAAAGAAGATATTATCAATTTTGTGGTAGAAACCGCAAAATTAGCTGGTAGTAATCCTTGTCCGCCTATGGTACTTGGCGTTGGCATCGGCGGAGATTTTGAGCTATGTGCTTATCTTGCAAAAAAAGCATTGTGCCGTGAAGTATCGGAACACAATCCAAAAGAAGAATACCGTTTACTGGAACGAGAAATGCTGGAACGAGTAAATCAACTGGATATTGGTCCCCAAGGGTTTGGAGGTATCACAACTGCCCTCTCTGTAGCCATTGAACAGTACGCCACACATATTGCAGGGCTTCCTGTTGCAGTAAACGTGGGCTGTCATGTAACAAGACATAAAAAGTAACAATATAAAAAGAAATGGCTTCCATTTTTTATACAATGTGTTATACTAATTTCGTAGTAAGAAATATGAAGACTTCATTTCAAGCCCCCATAATTTTTGCTGCGAGAATGTTTTGTTAAAGGGAGATGTTGGTATGCATATTACGATTACCGGCAGAAAAGTAAATCTAAAGAACAATTTTAAAGAATTAGTAGAAAAGAAACTTTCTCGTTATGACAGAATTTTCGAAGAAAATGCAGATGCACATGTTGTGGTTACAGTAGAACATAACCGTCAAACGGTAGAAATTACCATACGTCAAAGCGGATTGATTTTTCCGTGCGGAAGCAACAGATTTTGAAATGAATGACGCACTGGATCAAGTGATTAGTGCATTGGGCAGACAAATTAGAAAAAATAAAACAAAACTTGAGAAAAAACTACATTCGGGCGCCTTGCGTGATTATGTAGAAGATTACTACAATGGTGAAGTTCGGAACAGCCGACAGTGGAATATAAAATAGCCAGAACAAAAAAATTCCGGTAAAACCAATGCATATAGAAGAAGCTATTTTGCAAATGGATATGTTAGGTCACCAATTTTATATGTTCCGTGACGCCGAAACAGAAGAAATTGCTGTGGTTTATAAGCGTCACAACGGCGGGTACGGCTTATTGGAACCGGATGAAGATGATTAATGTATAATTGTAAAAAAAGGGGCCGCGTGACAGCGCGGTCCCTTTTTAAATCCAGAATCGGGTGAACAGCAGTATATGGAGAATTTTAAATTGGTTTGCCCTTGTATTTTAGGGGTAGAAGGTTTGGTAGCAGATGAGCTGCGTGCAATGGAAGCAAAAATGTAGAGCCGCAAAACGGAAGAGTGGTCTTTGACGGTGATATCAACATGCTGGTAAGAGCGAATTTATGTTCAAGGTACAGTGAACGTGTACTGATTTTGCTGGGAACATTTCAGGCTCGTTCTTTTGAAGAGTTGTTTCAAGGAGTGAAAGCCTTACCGTGGGAAACATGGATTGGTCAAAATGATATTTTTCCTGTAAAAGGACGTTCCCTCAGTTCTCAACTGTCCAGTGTACCTGACTGCCAAAAAATCATAAAAAAGGCTGTAGTGGAGCGTCTGAAACAAAAATATCATGTTTCGTGGTTCGGCGAAACCGATACGTTATATCAAATTCAATTTTTAATTATGAAAGACCAAGTCAGCATTATGATAGATACTTCCGGCGCAGGGCTGCATAAACGTGGTTACCGTGCAAATTCAACAGATGCGCCTATCAAAGAAACATTGGCTGCTGCTATGGCAAATTTATCTCGTGTACGTGTCAACGGCAATATGGTAGACCCGTTTTGCGGTTCCGGAACAGTTTTGATAGAATCAGCCTTATATGCCTTAAATATCGCACCCGGCTTGCGTCGTAACTTTTCGGCAGAAAATTGGAATCAAATTGATGCTTCTGTTTGGAGAAAAGAAAAGGAACGCGCACAGGATTTAATACGTAGAGATGCTCGTTTTCAAGGAAGAGGATTTGATATAGACGGTGCTGCGGTTTCTTTAACCATTGCCAATGCAAAAAAAAAGCAGGTGTGATAGGCTGTATTCAAGCAGAAAAAAGAGATATACGCGACTTTAAGACGGAAACAGAGACAGGGGTCGTCATTTGTAATCCGCCGTATGGAGAACGCTTGCTGGATATCAAACAGGCAGAAGACTTATATCAAATTATGGGACAGGTATTTCAGCCAAAACATGGATGGAGCTATTCCATTATTACTCCTGATGAGATGTTTGAGCAATGTTATGGAAGGAAAGCGGATAAAAGAAAGAAAATTATATAATGGTATGATTAAGTGCCAATTATATATGTATTTTAAATAAGGAAAATATCAGTTGTATTATGAAAGAGATGTTCTACCTTTTTCAAATGAACGGTATTGTTTGTGCACTTTTTGTTTGATGGATTGTGTATGTATCCGTTGTTTGTGATATAAAGCGGGTTAGAAAGAAGTAACCGTAATGATAAAACAGTAGAAACTTATGTGTAATTTTTTTGGTCTTTCTACATGATATTTTTCAAGAATTTGAACAAATTATGTTTAGGATTGTAAGTTTGTATAAAACGTGCTACAATATAGTTGAATCTTAAAACAGAATAGAGGTCTTAATGTTATGTTGGAAGAAATTTTACAGTATAACAAGGAGTTTGTGGAAAGCAAAGCTTATGAAAAAAATATGCCGCCAGCAAGTACCCAAACAAAAAACTTGCAATTTTGTCTTGCATGGATACTAGATTAACCGAACTGCTTCCTGCAGCTTTGGGATTGAAAAACGGTGATGCTAAAATCATCAAAAACGCAGGTGGAATTATCGCTGACCCGTTTGGCAGCGTTATGCGCAGTCTGTTAATTGCGGTCCATACTTTGGGTGTAGAATATATTTTGGTGATTGGACATACCGACTGTGGTGTGCAAAGGGTTGGATAGTCAAGCAGTTATGCAAAAGATGCGTGACAACGGTATTTCAGAAGAATCTATCGAAATGATGAAATATTGCAGACCGGATTTTGACAAATGGCTGTGTGGTTTTCATAAAGTAGAAAATTCCGTAGAAAATTCCGTAAATTTAATCCGTAAACATCCTTTGATTCCGGATAAAGTACAAGTGTCCGGTTATGTGATTGACGCCACTACAGGACAGTTAAATCCTGTAATTTAATGGAAAAAATAAAAAGCAGTGTAGCATTAGTTACGCTGCTTTTTTTAGTTGAGACAAAAAATGTGAAAATATTAAGCGAAGAGCGAAAAATTGCCGTCTTGGAGTATAATATACTTTACATTAAATTCACATAAAAGTTCGGTGGGGAGAGATTTTTATGTCCGGCAATGCAAATCAAAAAACAAAAATATTATACCTTATGAAAATATTGATGGAGGAGACCGATGAATTACATCCTCTTACCATTAAAGAATTGGTTACAAAATTGGACCAATATAATATTCAAGCCGAACGAAAAAGCCTTTATAATGATATTGAAAATTTACGCTCTTTTGGCATTGATATCGAGAAGAATAATGCGCGTGCCTGTGCATATTATGTTGCCAGCCGTTCCTTTGAGCTTCCTGAATTAAAATTGCTGGTAGACGCTGTACAATCTTCCAAATTTATTACCCATAAAAAATCAACGGAGTTAATACATAAAATTGGGCAGCTGACCAGTGTATACGAAGCACGTCAACTAAAAAGGCAGGTTTACATTACCAATCGAATTAAAACAGTAAATGAATGTATTTATTATAATGTAGATTATATTCATAATGCGATTGCGCAGGACAAACAAATTACATTTCAGTACTTTGAATGGGTGGTGGATTTTCAACAGCCTGAAAAAGTACGCAAACAATTTCGTAAAATGGAGAATTTTATTGCGTCAGCCCTTGGGCGCTTTCTTGGGACGATGAAAAATATTATTTGGTCGCCTTTGACAGTGCAACCAATCAAATCAAACATTACCGTGTAGATAAAATGTCATCCATTGCGTTATTGGAACAACCACGCCAAGGAAAAGAATGTTTTCAACAGTTTGATTTGGCGGTATATTCTCAAAAAGTCTTCGGCATGTATGGCGGTAAAGAAGAAAAAATAACGTTAAAGCTCAAAAATTCCTTAGTCGGTGTAATGCTTGATAAATTCGGCAATCATATTTCTATTTCCAAATGTGATGAAGAGCACATTTATGTAAAACTGAAAGTGGCCGTCAGTCCACCGTTTATCGGATGGCTTGTTGGTTTTGGAAATCAAGTAACTGTAGTAGAGCCCAGCAGTTTGGCTGAAACTGTACGCAAAACATTAACGGAAATATTAAAAGCGTATGAAATATCATAGCATTCCCCGTTTGACCAAATAATCTTCTGTATGAAAAGCATAGATTTGTTCTTTACAATAGCTTACGCTTATTGTAAAATAGACAGGTAGAATAAAAATTTGGAAAGACGGGGTGTTTCTTTTGCAGCCTAAGTATAAAAGGGTTCTTTTGAAATTAAGCGGCGAGTCTTTGGCAGGAAAACAATCTCATGGAATTGATTTTGATACAGTTTTAAAGTTTTGCCAGCCGGTAAAAACCTGTGTGGATATGGGTGTTGAAGTAGCGATTGTTGTAGGCGGCGGTAACTTTTGGAGAGGCCGCAGCAGTGGTAACATGGACAGAACCAGAGCAGACCACATGGGTATGTTGGCAACGGTGATTAATGCTTTGGGCGTTGCCGATGCATTGGAACAATTGGGATTGAATGTACGTGTTCAAACTGCAATTGCCATGCAGGAAGTTGCAGAACCTTATATTCGCAATAAGGCAGTTCGTCATTTAGAAAAAAGGCAGAGTAGTTGTATTCGGATGCGGAACGGGAAATCCTTTCTTTTCAACCGATACAGCAGCAGCTTTGCGTGCTGCTGAAATTGACGCAGACGTTATTTTAAAAGCAACCATGGTAGACGGTGTATATGACAGTGACCCGAAAGCCAATCCAAATGCTGTGAAATACGATAAGCTTTCCTTTATGGATGTGCTCAATCAAGACTTAAAAGTAATGGACAGTACAGCGGCATCTCTTTGTAAAGACAACGATATTGCATTGTTGGTATTTAATATTGATGAGCCGGAAAATATTGTAAAAAGCAATTTGCGGTGAATCTGTCGGTACTTTGGTAGAATAAATTTAAAATTATGCTCTATATTATATCAATAAGTCATTTAGTAGGAAGGTATTAGGTTATGAAAGATATTCTAAAACAAGCAGAAGAAAAAAATGAAAAAATCCATTCACGTTTTATCAGACGAATTTGCTGCAGTGCGTGCAGGTCGTGCAAATCCGGCCATTTTGGATAAAGTAATGGTAGATTATTACGGCGCACCGACCGCAATTAATCAGCTTGCGGCAGTTTCTGTTTCGAGGCCAGAGTTTTGGTTATTCAGCCATGGGATGTTTCTTCTTTGGAAAGCATTGAAAAAGCAATTCAGGTTGCGGATTTGGGTATTAATCCACAAAACGACGGTAAAGTAATTCGTCTTACTTTTCCACAGTTAACAGAGGAAAGACGCCGCGAAATTGCAAAAGATATTGGAAAAATGTGCGAAAACGGCAAAGTTGCTATTCGTTCCATTCGTCGTGATGCCATTGAAAAACTAAAAGCAATGAAAAAAGATGGCGACATTACAGAGGACGATTTAAAAGACGGCGAGAAAAAAGGCGCAGGATTTAACAGATAAATACTGCAAAGAAGCAGATACTATGCATGCAAAAAAAAAAAAGAAATTCTTGAACTATAATCATAGTAGGCGGTAATTATTATGAAATCTTCTGCAAACCAAGGGGAGCGTATTTTGCCGGAGCATCTGGCCATTATTATGGACGGAAACGGCCGTTGGGCAAAAAAACGTTTTATGCCCCGTTCTATGGGGCATAGAGCAGGCGCTGCTAAGTTTAAAGCCATTACCCGCTATTGCAGTAAAATTGGCATTAAATACTTAACGGTATATGCTTTTTCAACAGAAAACTGGAAGCGTCCCGAAGAAGAAGTGGGCGCTTTAATGGGGTTGTTTAAACAGTATTTAAAAGATGCTCTGGAAGATTTGCTCAATGACGATATTAAAATTCGTTTTTGGGAGATACTTCTATGTTTTCGGCAGACTTGCAGGAACTGATAGCAGAAACCATTGAGACGGGTAAAACCCGTACAGGAATGGTACTGAATCTTGCTATGAATTATGGTAGCAGAGCAGAAATCACACGTGCTGCACAGAATTTGGCAGAGCAAGTGAAAAACGGTGCTCTGCAGCCTTCTGAGATTACAGAGCAGATGCTGTCCGACCATATGTATACGTATGGAGAACCAGACCCTGACCTAATTATTCGTCCCAGCGGCGAATACAGACTATCAATTTTTTGCTATGGCAGTCAGCGTATTCCGAATTGATTTTTTATGGATGTTCTGTGGCCCGATTTTACCATGGAAGATTTGGAACACTGTTTGGATGAATATGCAAAGCGTAACAGAAGGTTTGGAGGTGTCTGATATGATAAAAAGGATACTTTCCGGATGTCTGGTCATAGGTATTGTAGCTGCTATGATAGGTTTCCAGTTTATTTTTCCGTATTCTTTGAATATCATTATGGCACTGATTACAGCTACTGCTGTTTTTGAACTGGTTTCAGCAGTGGGACTGCGCAAATATCTCACGTTTCTATTGCCAAGTGTCGCGTTTGCGCTTGCAATTCCGCTAATACCCAATCAAATGTATTGGTCCATGGTTACATATTTCCTGTATACCATTTTCATGCTGGGTTCTACCATATATCATTACAAAAGGTCAAGTTTCAGGATATTTGTGTGGTATACGGCATGACATTGTTGGTTACAACCGCATTGAATACAGTATCTCTGATGAGATACTTAAATCCACAGCACTGTATGCTGTATGTGGTAATGGCGTTGTTTGCCGCATGGATTGCAGATGCGGGAGCATATTTTGTGGGAAGCTTTATAGGAAAGCATAAATTATGTCCCAATATCAGTCCGAAAAGACAGTAGAAGGTGCAGTGGGCGGATTTATCATAAATATTGGACTGATTATGCTTATGGGCTATTTATATAATCTTATTTTTATGGCTCACAGCTTTCTGTCTCTTATTTATCTCTTGCCATTATTGGTGGTGTAACCGCAATTTTATCTATTGTGGGAGATTTGAGTTTTTCTATTATCAAACGCAGTTATGATGTAAAAGATTTTGGAAATTTAATTCCCGGTCACGGTGGTATGTTGGATCGCTTTGACAGCGTTGTCATTGTCGGACCGTTTATTTATCTGTTTATCCAACTATTACCAGTGATTCTATAAAATTGTTTGAAATAAAATGACAGATTGGTGAATAATAATAGAAAAAGAAACTTTCTATTTTAGGTTCCACCGGTTCTATCGGATGTCAAACATTAGATGTTGTACGAGGTCTTGGTCTGTCGGTAACTACATTGGCAGCGTACCAAAATATCGCGTTGCTTGAAAAGCAAATACGAGAATTCAAGCCGCAACTTGTTGCGGTTTTTGATTTAGAGGCAGCAAAACAGCTGAAAATTGCAGTTGCCGATATGTCTGTTACCGTGGTTTCTGGCATGGAAGGATTGTGTTTGGCAGCTGCTGCGCAAGAAGCAGACCTTGTATTAAATTCTGTTGTTGGCATGGTGGGGCTGCGTCCTACCTTAGCAGCCATTGATGCAAAGAAAGACGTTGCTTTGGCAAACAAGGAAACTTTGGTTGCTGGCGGCGCTTTGGTAATGCAGGCGGCAAAAGAAAAAAGGGGTACGCATGATTCCGGTAGACAGCGAACATTCAGCCGTATTTCAATGCTTATATGGCTGTACCGACCATAAGCAATTAAAACGGATTATCTTAACGGCGTCGGGAGGACCTTTTTTGGTAAGACAAAAGAAGAGTTGGAACATGTTACCGCAAAACAGGCGCTGAATCATCCAAATTGGAATATGGGAGCAAAGGTTACCATAGATTCCGCAACCATGATGAACAAAGGGTTGGAGCTGATTGAAGCTGCATGGCTGTTTTCAATGCCTATGGAGCAACTGGATGTTGTGGTACATCGTGAAAGCATCATTCATTCTTTGATTGAGTATCAGGACAATTCTGTTCTTGCACAATTGGGAGTTCCTGATATGAGAATACCGATTCAGTACGCGATTACGTTCCCGCAAAGATATCCTTCTCCATGTAAACAGCTTGATTTGACTGAATGCGGGCAGTTGTCTTTCTATAAACCGGATTATGATACATTTCGTTGTTTAAATGCTTGCAGAAATGCATTTATGCGCGGCGGCTTAACTCCGGCTGCAACCAACGGTGCCAATGAGGAGGCTGTAAAATTATTTTTGCAGGGTCGCATTGATTTTCTTGCCATTGGAGACTTAGTAACACAGGCGATGGAACGTCAAAAGCCTGAAAAAGTGACTTGCATTGAAGATGTGCTGGAGGCTGACGCATCGGCTCGCCGTTTTGTATTAGACACCATAGGTTAACAAATAAAGAAGGTGATTTCTATTATTGTCCTACTCATTATCATAGCGATATTGGCATTTACATTTGTTGTGTTTATCCATGAATTGGGTCATTTTTTGACTGCTAAATGGTGCGGTATACGTGTAAATGAATTTGCGATTGGTATGGGACCGCGCATTATAAAGTGGGGGAAGAAAGAAACAAAATATTCCATACGCCTGTTTCCGATTGGCGGATTCTGTGCGATGGAGGGTGAAGACTCAAAAGTGATGACGAACGTGCATTTGGCAATAAAGCTGTGTGGAAGCGAATGATTGTTGTCTGTGCCGGTGCTGTTATGAATATTATACTGGGATTCATTTTGGCACTGGTATTGTCTGCACAGCAGCCTGCGTTTGCATCTAACAGAATCAGTGTGTTTGCAGACAGCGGGTCTGCGTTGCAGGACGCAGGCGTACAAGTAGGCGACCAGTTTTATTCTATTGATGGTTATCGTATTTTCAGTGGTACTGATTTACAATTTGCGCTTGCTACAGCCGACCCGAATGCAGTGGATTTGGTGGTTCTCAGAGATGGAGAACAAGTAAGATTTGATGATGTGAAATTAAATACCCGTGAAATAGACGGACAAATCAGTCCTGTTTTGGATTTTAAAGTCTTTCCTATTGAGAAAAACTTTGCAACCACCATTGCCAATGCGGGGAAAAGATACGGTTTCCACTGTACGTATGGTTTGGTCCAGTTTAGCAGGTATTGTAACGGGACGGTTTGGATTTAACCAGCTTTCCGGACCTGTCGGTGTAGCCGGAGCGATTTCACAAGCAGCGTCTGCAGGTTTGGAAACCAGCTTTTTGACAGCGCTGAATAATATTTTAAATATTATGATGATTATCACTGTAAACCTGGGTGTTGTAAACTTACTGCCATTGCCTGCACTGGACGGCGGACGTTTGATTTTCCTCATTATCGAAGCAATTCGCCGCAAGCCTATGAATCCAAAAAATATGAAGGGTGGGTTCATGCGGCAGGATTTGTATTTCTGATGTGCTTTATGGTAGTGATTACCTTTGGTGATATATCCCGTTTATTTGGGTGGAGTTAACCTTATATAAAACAGTATGAAAAGCCAACCGAATTTTGTAATGAAATTTGGTTGGCTTTTTTTTTCGCAAAAAACTATTAAAATATCATAACGACCTAGTAACAAATGCAAAATAAATATTGACTGTTATGAAAACGATGTAATGTTTATAAGTTAGAAATTGTCGTACAATTTCTTTTTATGTTATAACAATCTAGCAACAGCGTCAAAACTAAAGTTTTGGCTGTTGACAAGAACGTTTTAGCACTTATTGGTTAAAAATTGCAAAGCAATTTTTTAAATGCTATAACAACCTCAAAACAGCGTCAAAATTAAAAATTTTGGCTGTTAAGAGAACGTTATAACGTTTATGTGTTAGAAATTGTTTCCCAATTTCTTTTATGTTATAATAACAAAGAAGATAATATTAGAAAAGGAAGAGGTGCTTTTTATGAACAGGCGTTACAGCAAAACGATATACGCAGGTACGTTGGCGATTGGAGGAAACGCACCAATCAGTGTGCAATCTATGTTAAATGCTGCGGCAGATGACATTGCAGGCAATGTAGCACAGGCAATTGCTTTGGAGCAGGCAGGTTGTCAAATGGTGCGTGTCGCAATTCCAAATAAAAATGCAGTTGCCTTGATTCCTGCCATAAAAAGAAGCCGTTACCATTCCTTTGGTTGCAGACATTCACTTTGATTATAGATTGGCTCTGGAAGCTGTCGCTGCTGGCATTGATAAAATCAGAATTAACCCGGGAAATATCGGTTCCGACGACCGCGTCAAAGCTGTGGCAGAGGTATGCAGAGAGAAGAATATTCCTATTCGTATCGGAGTAAATTCAGGCTCCGTTGAAAAGAGATTTTTGAAAAAATACGGGGACCCACACCGCAGGCTCTGTGCGAAAGCGCCTTGCATCATGCTTCTTTATTGGAAAAATTTGATTTTACCGATATCGTACTTTCCATTAAATCATCCAATGTGGATACCATGATAAAGGCATATGAACTAACGGCTCAGCAATGTGAGTATCCGTTGCATCTGGGTGTAACGGAAGCAGGAACCGAGCGCATGGGGTTGATTAAATCAGCGGTAGGAATCGGCTCATTGCTTCAGCGCGGCATTGGCGATACCATTCGTGTTTCTTTAACAGCCGACCCGGTCAAAGAAATTGCTGCGGGAAAAAGATATCTTAAAAGCGCTTGATTTGGATAGCACAGGTCCTCAAATGATTTCCTGCCCAAGCTGCGGCAGAACAAAAATTGATTTAATCGGTATTGCCAACGAAGTAGAACAACGTTTGAGAGAATGTGATAAGCCTTTGAAAGTAGCGGTTATGGGCTGTGCGGTAAATGGGCCCGGCGAAGCGAAAGAGGCTGATATTGGAATTGCCGGCGGAGACGGTGTAGGATTAATATTTAAAAAAGGTGAAGTGATTAAAAGGTACCGGAAGATATCTTGATTGATACACTTATGGAAGAAATTTTAAAGATGTAGAAGGAACGGGATAATTTGAAAAAGATTCGTACATTTTTTCAGCCGTATATTAATGTTTCCGAATTATCGGAAACAATTGCGGATGGTGAAATTCAAAAAGTAGAAATTAATCAGCAAATACGGATGTTGTCCTTGCAGGTATCATTTTTAGACTTGGTACAGCGCAAGGATTTATTTGCATTGGAAAAAGCAATTTGGAAATCTCCGTTGGAACTGCAAAAAGTTGAGTTGTTTCCTCATTTTCCAAAAGAACGTTTTTCAGAAGATTATATCAATGAGATTTTTTGTGAGCTGAAACGGCGCGATGCCAGTTTGACGGGATGTTTTAAAGATGCGCAAGTAACATTACAAGATGAAAAATTAAACATCACATTAATGCATGGCGGATTTGAATTGTTAAAATCCCGTCATGTTGACCGTTGCCTGCAAAAATTGGTAATGGACGAATTTGGAATTCCGCTGACAGTAAGTTTTGACGGTACTCTTACCATTGACCACGAAAGTTCTGTTTACATTGAGAGAAAAAAACAGCAGGAAGAAACCATACAGAGAGAACAAGTGGTAGAACAGGTGGAACGCTATGAAGAATCCATGCAGGAGCGTCCGAATCCAAAAAACAACACAGATTCGTACAAGCGAGACGTTAATGCCTACCGTTTTACCCAATACCGCACGCGATATTTACGGAAGACCTGTAAAAGGAAAAACGATTGCAATTGGAAAGGTAACGCCGGATGCAGGCAATGTTACCATTTGGGGTGAAATCTTTGATTTGGAAGAACGTTTTACCAGAGATAAGAGCAAAAAAGATTTACTCCATTAAAATTACGGACTATACAGGTTCTATGACCTTAAAAATTATAGATGATGTTGCCAATTGCCGTCCTTTGGATATGCTGAAAAAAGGAAGTGCTATTTTAACACGTGGTGAAATTGAATACGATAAATATGACCGTGAAATTGTTTGTCGTGCCCGTGGTATTGCTACTGTTGAATTGCTCCAAGTAGTAGACCAGGCAGAAGAAAAACGTGGAACTGCATTTGCATACCAATATGTCCAGTATGGATGGTATCAATACAGCAGGCGATTTAATCAACCGTGCTTACAAATGGGGACAACCGGCCATTGCCATTACGGACCATGGTGTAGCACAGGCATTTCCAGATGCAATGAACGCGGTTAATAAAATCCGTAAAAAACGGCGGTGAATTTAAAGTCATTTACGGAGTGGAAGCCTATTTTGTCAATGATATGGTTCCTGCTTTGACAGGTGAATCACGGCGTAGTTTGGACGATGAATTCATTTGTTTTGACGTAGAAACCACAGGTTTAAGTCCAAATACGGACCGCTTAACGGAAATTGGTGCCGTGAAATTAAAAAAAACGGTGAAATTATTGACAGTTTTAATACCTTTGTCAATCCGGAGCAGCATATTCCCGAAAAATTACCCAGTTGACAGGTATCACAGATGATATGGTAAAAGATGCACCGTCCGAAGAAGAAGCGGTACGTGCTTTTTACGAGTTCTGCGGAACAGATGCGGTTTTGGTTGCTCATAACGCGAACTTTGACGCAGCCTTTATTCGTATGGCGGCACAGCGTCATGATATGAAATTTACCTACCCGTATATCGATACGGTTCCAATGTGCCGAGCCATGCTGAAAGACATTAAAAACTGTAAATTGGATACCGTTGCAAAATATTTGAAATTAGACCCATTTAACCATCACCGTGCCAGCGATGACGCAACGGTTCTTGCAAAAATACTGGCCAATCTGTTAGTACGCCTGAAAGAAGATACGGGCGCCTCCATTGTTCAAGATATTAACACATCGCTGACAGGGGGGAGACAGCAAAAAAATTCAGCCTGCACATCAAATTATTTTGGTGCAGAATCAAGTAGGGCTGAAAAAATCTATATCGCTTGATTTCCAAAGCGCATTTGGAATATTTTTATAAGAATCCTCGTATTCCCAAAAGCGAGCTGGTAAAATATCGTGAGGGCTTGTTGTTGGGAAGCGCCTGTGAATCCGGCGAATTGTTCCGTGCTATTTTTAACGGACAGCCTTGGGAAAAACTAAAAGAAATTGCAGGCTTTTATGATTATCTGGAGATTCAGCCCATTGGCAATAATATGTTCATGGTGGAAGACGGAAAAGTCCCTGATGTAGAGGCGTTGCGTGAATTTAACCGAACCATTGTAAAACTTGGAGAGGAAATGAATAAACCGGTTGTTGCTACTTGTGATGTTCACTTCCTGGACCCGAAAGATGCAGACTATCGCAGAATTCTAATGGCTAGCAAAGGTTTCGGTGATGCCGATAAACAAGCGCCTTTTATACATGCGTACAACGGCAGAAATGCTGGAGGAATTTGCGTATTTGGGTAAAGAAAAAGCATATGAAGTCGTTGTCACCAACAGCCGAAAAATTGCAGATATGGTGGAAGATGTCAGCCCGATTCCACCGGGTGTGTTCCCGCCGTTTATTGACGGTGCGGAAGAAGATTTGATTCGCATTACATGGGAAAAAGCAAAAAGAAATCTATGGCGACCCTGTGCCTGAATTGGTCAAAAATCGTTTGGATAAAGAACTCGGTTCCATTACCAAACATGGTTTCTCTGTGTTGTATATGACCGCACAAAAAGTTGGTAGCGGATTCAGTGGCTCACGGATATCAGGTAGGTTCCCGTGGTTCTGTCGGTTCTTCGTTTGTTGCTACCATGTCAGGTATTTCCGAGGTAAATCCACTGGAACCTCATTATGTCTGTCCAAAGTGTAAATACAGCGAATTTATTACAGACGGCAGCTATGGTTCAGGATTTGACCTGCCTGAAAAAATTGCCCCCATTGCGGTACATTGTTAAACCGTGACGGACATACCATTCCGTTTGAAACGTTCCTTGGATTTGACGGCGATAAAACGCCTGATATTGACCTGAACTTTTCAGGTGAATATCAGAGTGACGCACACCGTTATACAGAAACATTATTCGGCAAAGACAACGTGTTTAAAGCGGGTACCATTGGCACCATTGCGGATAAAACAGCTATTGGTTACGTGAAAAAATACTGTGAGGAAAAAGGCATTACCATGCATCGTGCAGAAGAATTGCGTTTGGCTTTGGGATGTACCGGTGTCAAGCGTACTACAGGTCAGCACCCGGGCGGTATGGTTGTTGTACCGAGAGGTATGGAAATTTACGATTTTTGTCCTGTACAGCGTCCTGCCAATGACCAGAAATCGGACAATATTACAACGCACTTCGACTTCCATTCTATTCATGATACTATTTGTAAGCTTGATGAGCTTGGACATGATGTTCCCACCATATACCGCTATTTGGAAGACTATACCGGTATATCGGTGATGGATGTTTCCATGAGTGACCCGCAGGTTATGTCGCTGTTTACTTCTACGGAAGCATTGGGAGTTACTCCGGAAGATATTGACTCTGAAACAGGTACGTTTTCTTTACCGGAAGTTGGTACAGGCTTTGTGCGTCAAATGTTGATTGATGCACAGCCAAAAACATTTTCCGATTTACTTCAGGTTTCCGGTTTGTCTCATGGCACGGATGTTTGGCTTGGCAATGCACAGGACCTGATTAAAAATAAAGTATGTACCATTTCCGAGGTAATCGGTACCCGTGACAGTATTATGACCTATTTGATGCTAAAAGGATTAGAGCCTAAAATGGCATTTAAAATTATGGAGATTACCCGTAAGGGTAAAAGCCTCTACACTGTTAACAGAAGAACACATCAATGCTATGAAAGAACATGATGTTCCTCAATGGTACATTGATTCTTGTATGAAAATTAAATACATGTTCCCAAAAGCTCACGCAGCTGCATATATGATTGCAACGTTGCGCTTAGGCTGGTACAAAGTGCATAAACCGCTGGAGTACTATGCAGCTTACTTTACCGTACGCGGTGAAGATTTTGACGGCGCTACCGTTATTTTGGGAAAAGAAGCGGTAAAACGAAAAATGCAGGAAATTACCATGAAAGGAAAAAGAAGCCACCAAAAAAGAAGAAGATATGTATGCAACCTTCCAGATTGCCAATGAAATGCTGGCACGCGGAATTGAGGTACTGCCTGTAGATTTATACAAATCCGATGCGGTTAAATATTTGGTGGAGGACGGCAAAATCCGTTTGCCGTTTGCTTCCTTTCGAGTGTTGGAGATGCTGCTGCACAAAGCCTTGCAGCAGCAAGAGAAACAGGCGGAGAATATATCTCCATTGATGATTTGCAGGCCCGTTCCAAAGTTTCCAAAACAGTGATTGAGATGCTCCAGCAGGCTGGTGCACTAAAAGGTTTGCCTGAAAGTAGCCAAATGACCATGTTCTAAATTTGAAATATTTATTCAATTTTATCATTTACATTCTTATGCTAACATGTTATTATATTAGCATACTAAAGTGATAAAGAGAAATAAAACCGAAATGGTGGGATGAAATCATGAGAAAATATCATAAAATAACTCCAGAAGGAACCAAAGATTTACTGTTTGAAGAATGTTTAACGCATCGTTACGTGGAACGTACTTTGGCAGATGTGTTTTCTTCCCATGGATTTCATGAAGTCATAACACCGGGACTGGAATTTTATGATGTATTTGATACAGAGTCCTCGGGAATCGGGCAGGAAGTCATGTATAAAATGAGTGATAAGAGAGGGCGTTTGGTTTGCATGCGTCCCGATTCTACCATGCCTATTGCCAGATTGACAGCAACCAGGCTGCAAAATCTTCCAAAACCAATCAGGTTGTACTATACCCAGCATATTTATTGCAACAATCCTGGGCTTACAGGCCGCAATGATGAAGTCATGCAGTCAGGCATTGAATTGTTAGGCGCCAGAGGACGCAGAGCAGACTTGGAGGTATTGGCAACTGCCATTGAAGCACTCAGCAGATGTGTGCCGAATTTCCGAATTGAACTGGGGCATGCAGGATTTTTCAAAGCCATTGCCGCCCAGCTGCCCATTGACGATGCGGTAAGAGAAGATATCCGCCAGTATATTGAAGCGAAAAACTATGCGGCACTTGATATGGTGCTGGACCAATTGGGAGAAAGCAAGTCAGTCAATGCAATGCGTCGTTTGCCGCGTTTGTTTGGCGGGGAAGAAATTTTAAAAGAGGCGGCAGAATTCTGTGTTGACCATGCTTCTGTTGAAACGCTGTCTTATTTGCAGGAACTATACAGCGCCTTAACAGATTTAGGCATTGGCGACCATATTATGATAGATTTAGGTCTGGTACAAAGAACCGACTACTATACAGATATTGTATTCAGTGCTTATGTGGAAGGTTGCGGTGACGCGGTATTAACGGGCGGACGTTATGATAATCTGCTTGCAAGCTTTGACGCTCCTATGCCAGCCATCGGTTTTGCTATGAATGTGGATGCCATTACGGATATTTTAATCAATAACGGAAAAAGGCAAGAAAGCGCCCAATGTAGATGTATTGGTACATTGTGATGACGGTTATGAGATGAAAGCATTTTGCTATGCGGCCAACTTGGTGGGAGAAGGAATGCGATGTGAAAACAGCGTCTTTGCAACCAGAAAAGAATCTTTGGATTATGCCAAAGAAATGGGAATTCAAAGGGTAGATTTTGTAGGCGAAAAAATAGAGACTTTAACAAGATAGGCGGTGAATCGACATGAAGCCATTACGAATTGCTTTGACAAAAGGCAGACTGGAACGAGATACGGTTGCAATGTTTGAACGCATTGGTTTTTGATTGTACTGCAGTACATGAAAAAGGCAGAAAGTTGATTTTGCCTATCGGAGACAATCAATTTGAGGTGGTTCTTGCAAAAAGCAGCCGATGTGATTACGTATGTAGAGCATGGCGTGTGCGATTTGGGTGTGGTAGGAAAAAGATACCATCATTGAAAACGGCAGCAGTTTTTATGAAGTATTGATTTGGGGTTCGGCAAATGCAAATTTGCACTGGCAGCGCCAAAAGGCATAGACTTTTACAGCGGATACGCCTCAAAACCATTGCGACCAAATATCCCAACGTTGCCCGCAGCTTTTTTGAAGGCAAAGGCATGGATGTAAAAATTATCAAAATAGAAGGTTCTGTGGAATTGGCTCCGCTGTTGGGATTGTCAGATGCCATTATTGATATTGTGGAAACAGGTTCCACATTGAAAGAAAACGGTTTGGAAGTCATAGAAAAAGTGTGTGACATTTCTGCAAGATTGATTGTAAATACAGCAAGCATGAAGCTTCGCAAACAGGAGATTGATACATTAATCAATCAGATGGAACAGGCAAAGGAGGCAAAAAATCATGATTCAATTGGTAGAAAAAGATGAAAATACAACTCGTACCTATGTACAGCAGTTAAAACAACGCTGTGATGAAAAGGACAGAAAAAGTAGACGCTATCGTAGCCGATATTTTGGAAAATGTACGCAACAACGGAGACAAAGCCGTTGCTGAATACACTTTAAAGTTTGACGGCAGCATTCCGGAGCAAGTGGAAATTACAAAAGAACAAATGAAAGAACTGACCAAACAATGCGATGCTTATTTTTGGAAGCGTTGGAGCGTGCGGCCAAAAATATTCATGAATTCCACAGTCGCCAAAAAAACAGCAAAGCTGGCTGGATACAAAAGACAACGGTGTTATTTTGGGACAGCGTGTACGCGGCCTTGCAAAGTAGGTATTTATGTACCGGGCGGTACTGCGGCTTATCCTTCTTCCGTATTGATGAATGCCATTCCGGCTAAAATTGCAGGCGTGCAGGAGATTGTAATGGTAACGCCTCCTGGTAAAGACGGCAAGCCAAATCCGGACATTATGGCAGCTGCTTTGGTAGCGGGTGTTGACCGTGTCTTTTTGGTTGGCGGTGCACAGGCAGTTGCGGCTTTGGCATATGGTACCGAAACCATGCCAAAAGTGGACAAAATTGTTGGCCCGGGAAATATTTTTTGTAGCCACTGCGAAAAAAACACTTATACGGTACAGTGGATATTGACATGATTGCAGGACCAAGTGAAATTTTGATTGTAGCAGATGAAACGGCAAATCCAAAATATTTGGCTGCGGATTTGATGTCTCAAGCAGAACACGACGTATTGGCTTCCGCAATTCTGCTCACCACATCTTCCAAAATTGCGGAAGAAACCATTGCCCAAATTTATGAGCAGGTAGAGTGTTTGGAGAGAAAAGATATTATCAACAAATCATTGGATGACTTCGGCGCAGTCATTGTATGCGATACCATGGACGAAGCCATTGAATTTGCAAATGATTTGGCTCCCGAACACTTGGAGGTTTGCGTTGCAAATCCGCTGGAATATATCGGCCGTTTGGACAATGCCGGTTCTTTGTTCCTTGAAATTATTCTCCCGAACCGCTTGGAGATTATTATGCAGGTCCAAATCACGTTTTGCCAACCAGCGGAACCGCAAGATTTTTCTCGCCGTTGTCCGTTGACAGCTTTGTTAAAAAAATCCAGCTTCATTTATTACACACAAGACGCCCTGAAAGCCGCAAAAGATGATATTGTTGCTTTAGCAGAAGCAGAAGGCTTAACAGCGCACGCAAATTCTATCAAAGTACGTTCCGAATGATAAAAAAGGGGGGAAACACGTGTCATACAGTTTAAATGAAAAATCAAAGATTTAAAACCTTATGACCCCATTCAAGGGAGTATCAAATTCGTTTGATGCCAATGAATCTTTTTTTGTCCGTTCCAAACGAAATTTTGGAGCAATTCCATACCTCTGTGAATCAAATTGCTTTTTAACCGTTATCCTGACCCATATGCCAATGCAACCATTACAGCATTTGGACGTCATTACGGTGTAAAAAAGCAATTTAGTGACAGCAGGAAACGGCTCGGATGAATTAATTCAAGTGATAATGTCTGCTTTTTTAATGAAAAGTGACCGTGTTCTTAACCTTTCACATGATTTTTCCATGTATCGCTTTTTATACTCCTATTGTAGAAGCAGAGTGTATTGAAGTTCCTAAAAATGAGGACTTGACCATAAATGTAGATAACGTCATTGAAACTGCCAATGAAAAGCAAGTGCGTATGATTTTTTTTTCCAATCCGTGCAATCCCACTTCTTTGGGACTTTGCAAAGATGAAGTACGCCGTCTGATTCGTTCTGTCAATGCCCTTGTAATTTTGGACGAAGCGTATATGGATTTTTGGGACCAGTCGCTGTTACAGGAAGCAGAATCCTATGATAATCTGATTATTTTACGTACATGTTCCAAAGCGTTTGGTATGGCTGCGGTTCGCTTGGGATTTGCCGTAGCGAATCAAACGCTGACCAATGCCATTCGCGCCGTGAAATCTCCGTATAACGTAAATACGGTGACACAGGCATTCGGCGCGGCGGTGTTAAATCAAAAAGAACTAACAGACAAAGCCATTATTACGCTTTTATATGCAAAAAAAGAGCTGTTCGATGCGATGAAACAGCTGGCACAGCAGTTTCCGAACAGTTTGTATTTATATCACAGTTGCACCAACTTTGTATTTGTGCGTACGCCTTATGCAAAGGAATTGTATGACTATATGTTGGATAACAGCGTTGCCATTCGTTATATGGGTGACTATCTGCGTATTACCGCAGGCAGCCCACAGGAAAATGAAACGGTAGTGCGGTTATGCACACAATTCTTATCAGAGAAAGGAGCACATTAACATGCGGTCTTCTACGCAAAATCGTGTAACAAAAGAAACGGATATTCATCTTTCGCTGTGCTTGGACGGCGGTGATGTATCTGTTAATACGGGAATCGGTTTTTTCGACCACATGTTAACCGCATTTGCCGTACATGGCGGATTTGGGTTACAGTTGCAAGTGAAGGGTGATTTGCATGTAGACTGCCACCATACCATAGAAGACACAGGAATTGTGCTGGGAAAAGCCTTTCAGGAAGCATTGCAGGATAAAGGCGGTATTGCTCGTTTCGGCAGTTTTTATGTTCCTATGGACGAAGCTTTGGCATTTTGTTCTTTGGACATCAGCGGCAGACCGTTTTTAGTATTTCAAGCAGAGTTTGTCCAGGAGCAGGTAGGAAGTTATGACAGCTGTATGACGGAAGAATTTTTCCGTGCATTGGCAACCAATGCAGGTATTACCATGCATGTGAAGCTGGAATACGGAAAAATACCCACCATTGTGTTGAGGCAATTTATAAAGCAGTGGCGCATGCCATGCGTTTGGCGTGTAAACAAACCGGCGGAGAAATCCTTTCTACCAAAGGTGTACTGTAATACAGAAAAGGAAACGAACAGAATGATTATTTTTCCTGCAATTGATATCAAAGACGGTACTTGTGTTCGCTTGGTGAAAGGGGATTATGCAACTGCCCATAAAGTGGCGGAAAATGCAGTAGAGACTGCAAAATCCTTTCAAAATGCAGGCGCTTCTTGGATACATATGGTAGATTTGGACGGAGCAAAGGATGCAAAAGCCTGTCAACAGTAGCTTGGTATTTGACGTGCTTGCCAATACGGACTTAAAAAGTGGAAATCGGCGGAGGTATCCGCAATATGGAAACTCATTGCATTTTATTTGGAGCAAAGGTGTTTCCCGTGTCATTTTGGGTTCTGTGGCTCTTCGCAATCCTCAGCTTGTAAAAAGAAGCAGTAGCCGAATACGGAGACAAAATTGCTGTTGGAATTGATGCTTTGCACGGCAAAGTAGCGGCAGAAGGTTGGATAGAACAATCGGAAGTGGATTATATTACTTTGGCCAAAGAGATGGAAGCGGTAGGGGTAAAGACCATTATCTTTACTGATATTTCACGTGACGGTACGTTAACGGGGCCAAATTTGGAGATGCTTGACCAATTAAACCGTGCTGTTTCCTGTAATATCATTGCAAGTGGCGGGGTCAGCAATTTGATGATATTTATCAGCTCAAAGCGCTGAACTTATACGGCACTATTTGCGGTAAAGCGCTGTATACAGGAGATTTGAATTTATTCCAGGCCGTATCCGCAGCAAGAGGAGAATCTATATGAGTGAAATTTTGACACAAAGCGGCGCTGTATTACAGTCCGATTTTCTGGACTCTTTTTTTCAAAGGGAGAGTTGATTCCTGCTATTGTACAGGAATCAGGAAGCAAAGAAGTGTTGATGCTGGCGTATATGAATCGAGAATCGCTGCAAAAGACGCTGGAAACGGGTTATACCTGGTTTTATAGTCGTTCCCGTCAAGAGCTTTGGAATAAAGGTGCTACATCGGGACATTTGCAAAAAAAAAATAATCCGTATTTATGGAGATTGCGATGACGATACATTGTTGGTAGAAGTGGAACAAATTGGCGCTGCTTGCCATACCGGTTCTCACACTTGTTTTTTCAATGAGATTTGGAAACGATAACATTTATAACACATAAAAGAGGGATATCTATGAGCAACCCTATGAAAGAGTTGTACGATACTATTATTACGAGAAAAGACGCCCACGCGGAAGGTTCCTATACCAATTACTTATTTGAAAAAAGGATTGGATAAAATTTTAAAAAATGCGGCGAGGAATGCAGTGAAGTAATTATTGCCGCAAAAAATAATGACCACAATGAATTGGTAATGGAAATTTCAGATTTGTTATATCATTTGACAGTTTTGATGGTACATCAAAATGTAACAGTGGAGGATATTAATGCTGAACTGGAAAAGCGCAGCTTAAAGTCCAACAACTTGAAGCAATTCCATTCTGTAGATAAAAATAGTTAAATAAAAGAGAGTATGGCTTGATAGTGCTTACTCTCTTTTGTTTTTGCATCACAGTCGGATATTACAAACAGTTTGATAGGGGGATATGTGAAAAGAGAACACAGTAATCTAGCGCTGTATTAGAGTTGAAAAAAAGAGTAAACAACAAATTTATATTCTATCTTTGTGCCTGTAAACTAAATTTTAAGGAGAGGTTTAGAAAAAGAAAAAATAAAGTAAAATTTTAAACAGATGTATCTACAACCAACCTTATTGAAGGGTTATGTGGTAGTATTAGACAGAGAAAAGGCACAATATGGAAGGATTATAGATTTTATTTTTAATTTTGTTAAAGCCGAATATATAAAAGCAGTTCCATTCTGTAGCCAAAAAACAGTTGGTAAAAATGATAAGGACACATTCGCTTTCATGCCAATGTGTCCTCGTTTTTTTGCCATGTAATACAGCTTATGGAACAAAATTTTATGTTTTGTTACAAAAATATATGGAATATTTTATTTTAGATGATTGATTAGAAAGGAAGGTACTGTTTTTACATCACGTAAATAAACATAAAATATGCTATTGAAATTTTTGAAATTCTTTTAAAAACCAAATATCTTTTACAGTAAATTCTTTTTGGTTTAAATAGTCTAATATACCTGCGGGCGTTTCAAAGAAAAACGCAGCTTATAAGAATATAGTGCTTGATAACGGAATGGATTGGTTTTATTTAATGCATTGGTTCCGTATTTTCCGTCACCTGCCAAAGGATGACCGATAGACGCCATATGGGCACGAATTTGATGGGTTCTTCCTGTTAGCAATTCAATTTCCAGTAAACTGTAAGCTGATTTTTCTTCTAATACACGGTAATGTGTGTAAATACTTTTCGTGCGGTTTGTGGATTTTTGAGAAATGTAAACGCGGTTTTGATTTTCGTTTTTTCTAAATATCCTTCCAATGTGTCCTCTTTCTTAGTCATGTTACCGTGGACAATACATAAATAATATTTATCTATCTCGCGTTTTTTACTTTCTCATTCATAATACGTAATGTTTCGGCGTTTTTAGCTGCCATTACAATACCGCCTGTATTACGGTCTATACGATTGATTAAAGCCGGAGCAAAGGAAGCCTCCTGTTCAGGTTGATATTCTCCTTTGTCATATAAATAATGCTGGATACGAGCAATTAAAGAATCAAAATGATAATTTTCGTCAGGATGGACAATCAGACCCGGTTTTTTATCTACCAGCATAATGTTGTCATCTTCATACACGACATTTAATTTTACAGGTGCCTTTAAAAAATCGTATTCTTTTTTCTTCTTTTTGGAAAAATTCATCCTTTAAATATAATGTTAGGGTATCGTTGACCTGTAAATGTGTAGAAATTTCACATCGTTTTCCATTGCATTTAATATCTTTTTTCGTATGCTTTTATATAGCATAGATTTTGGTAAATTTGGGAAAGTTTTTATTAAAAATTTATCCAGACGTTGTCCGGCATCATTGGTACCAATTGTAATTGTTTTCATGTCATCACCTACTAAAAAGTATAACGTGTTTGTATTTGTGTTGCAAGCAAATCCTATATCAATTTAACTTTTTAATAGGATATTTTATTTGCCCGTGATATAATAATTTTAATAAATACTTTCGATGTTTTATCAATTTATAAGGAAAGGAGAGGTCATTTTGTCAGAAATACATGAAGAAACAGAGAGTAGTCAAACGAAATATAAAAAAGACAAAAACAAAAGAGCGTTCTGTCCATCAGGGACATAGAGAGCGTGTGAAACAAAGATTTTTGAAACATAATTTAGATGTATTTGAAGAACATCAGATTTTGGAACTGTTATTATTTTACGGTTTACCAAGAGCAGATACCAATCCGATTGCACATGAATTATTAGACCGTTTTGGTACAATATCCGGTGTATGTGATGCTCCTATTGAAGAGTTGACCAGAACAAAGGGAATCACCCAAAATGTAGCTATTTTATTAAAAACTAATTCCCCAATTAAGCCGACACTATATCAATACGCAAACGTCTGATAAAAAAGAGCGTATTTATGATACCAATTCGGCCATGCGTATTATTTCTCCACAGTTTATCGGCAGGAAAAACGAAATGGTAGTCTTGGTATTGATGGATAGTAAAAAATCGTGTACTATATTGTGGAGTTGTAACAGAAGGCAATGTAAATACAGTGCCTCTCTACATACGCAAAATTATTACGTTGGCTGCTACTTATAATGCGGCGGAGGCTATTATAGCGCATAATCATCCAAGCGGAAATGTAATGCCGTCCCCCGGAGATATTATAGCAACCAGAAAATTAAATGCTGCTATGGAAACCATAGATGTACATCTTCAGGATCATATTATATTTGGATATCCTGATTATTTATCTATGAAAGACTGCGGATTACTCGCTCATATTTTAAAGCCGGAAAATCAAGTAATTCAAACAGAAGAAGCGGAGCAATATAATCCTAAAATAATTAAAATGAAAACCCCTTTTGGAAAGGGACAAATAAAAAGTACTCGCCTGGCTTTTTTACGAATCAAAACGCAAACAACATAAAAACAAACAAGATTAATGTTATGCTTCACAGTATCGCAATGATACTGTGTTTTTTACTTTATGCTTCTAGACTTTCAGTAAATTATAAAATATTTTAAGGAGATTTCTTCCACTGCAGTATTTGTCCGTTTCTGTTATAGCAACCCCATAACAGAAGTAAAAATAAACCGTGTTTCAATATTCAATATTTTGACTGTTAAAGAGAACTTTTTGACGGTTATAAGTTAAAAATAGCTGTACAATTTCTTTTTATGTTATAGCAACCTAGCAACAGCAACAAAACTAAAGTTTTGGCTGTTGGCTAGAACGTTTTAACGGTTATCAGTTAGAAATAGTTGGCTGTTGGCTAGAACTTTTTAACGGTTATCAGTTAGAAATAGCTGTGCAATTTCTTTTTATGTTATAACAACCTAGCAACAGCAACAAAACTAAAGTTTTGGCTGTTGGCTAGAACGTTTTAACGGTTATCAGTTAGAAATAGCTGTGCAATTTCTTTTTATGTTATAACAACCTTAGCAACAGCAACAAAACTAAAGTTTTGGCTGTTGGCTAGAACGTTTTAACGGTTATCAGTTAGAAATAGCTGTGCAATTTCTTTTTATGTTATAACAACCTAGCAACAAATACAAAATCAAAGATTTTGATTGTTGACAAGAACGTTTTAGCGTCTATAGGTTAAAAATTGCAAAGCAATTTTTTAATGCTATAATATCCATTGACATTGGCTTATCACAGGTATATGATAAGAACAAACGTTCTTTGTCGTGGTAATAGGTATACAATAAAAATTTATGCATCCATTTTGACGTGACAGAATATATCATATTAAAAAAATAATGTATGGAGCACTATATATGTTTTTTTCAAAAAGAAAATTGTACCAATAAAAAATTATCATTATTAAAGAAATGTCTCTGTTGGTCAGCTATTCCGGGTGTTTTATGTGTGATTTTTATCTATATTTGTTTTGCAAAAGAGAATCCGTCAAATTGAAGGAAGCAACTTTGTATTCATACTCTTATTATGTTTACGATCCAAAAGGTTCTAAAGCGAATGCTTTGGTTATTACCAATAGAAATGGAGAAGTATTCCGCTATGACAAACGGTATCATATTTCACAACAGGTGCTTCATTATTACTTGGGAAATACCAGCGAGTTGTCTATTCTATACAGTACATATAGAGGCACTAATTTTATTGAATCTATGATATGTGATGGAACTGTTTTGATTGATATCCAAGAGAATATTGATTATTATTACAGTGAACTAAAATCAACTGCTGCTGTAGGTGGGATATTTGGATTTCTTGCAATTATTGCTGCTGTAATTCCTGTAATACTATTTATAAAAAAAAGAAAAAATAGGGGCAATATTAAACTTAATAACAAACAAAAAATGTAATCATAATGCAGAAAGCCTATTTTTATAGGCATATCCCAAAGTCCACCTTATGTTTTTATTGGTATCCTGATTACTGTTTCAGTAATTTTGCTGTAGTTTATGTTCTGTTCTGAATCCTGAGAATGCACATTTTTGTTTATGTGTTTCTGCTGTTTTGATAGAACAAAGACCGACAGGTATATCTATGGTGGAATTCAGTTCCATGGATATATAACTAATGGATATACCGATATTTAGAGCACATCATAACATTTTGTTTGTATTTTTGGGTAATGATACTGATAACATTTGGTTTTTTAATGTGTTTTTTCGTATAAAGGAGCTTTTACATGGATCAGTTTATATTAAACAGCAAATATACACCTGCGGGTGATCAGCCAAAGGCAATTGACAAATTGGTACAGGGGATTCAGGCAGGGGATAGAGAGCAAACTTTGCTTGGTGTTACCGGTTCCGGTAAAACATTTACCATGGCAAATATCATAGCGAGATTAAACCGTCCAACTTTGGTTTTGGCGCATAATAAAAACATTGGCGGCTCAATTATGTTCGGAGTTTCGCGAATTTTTCCCTAATAATGCAGTCGAATATTTCGTTTCCTATTATGATTACTATCAGCCGGAAGCGTATATTGCGCAAACAGATACCTATATTGAAAAAAGATTCTGCCATTAATGATGAAATAGACAAGTTACGGCACTCTGCCACACTGGCCCTATCTGAGAGAAGAGATGTTATCATTGTAGCCAGTGTATCTTGCATCTACAGTTTGGGTAACCCGATTGATTACCGTACCATGGTGATTTCATTAAGACCCGGTATGCAGAAAAAGCGTGACGATTTGCTCCGTAAATTAGTGGAGCTACAGTATGAGCGCAACGATGTGAATTTTATTCGCAATAAGTTTCGTGTACGCGGTGATGTGGTGGAAATTTTTCCTGCGCAATCATCTGACGCTGTCATTCGTGTAGAATTTTTGGAGATGAAATTGACCGAATCAGCGAAATTAATCCACTGACGGGAGAATTAAAGGCAGATTTAAAACACGCTGCCATTTATCCTGCATCTCATTACATTGTACCAAGAGAAAAACTGAATAAAGCCATTCATGAACTGGAAGACGAATTGGCGGAGCGTGTAAAAAATATTTTAAAGAAAATGATAAATTAGTAGAAGCCCAGCGCATAGAGCAGCGTACCAATTATGATATGGAAATGCTGCAGGAAATTGGTTTTTGCAAAGGCATTGAAAACTATTCCCGCGTATTGGCAGGCAGAAAAGCGGGCAGCGCTCCGTATACTTTGTTGGATTATTTCCCGGACGATTATTTGATGTTTGTGGACGAGTCCCACGTGATGCTTCCGCAGGTACGTTCCATGTACGCCGGTGACAGGGCAAGAAAGAGCAATTTAATTGATTATGGATTCCGTTTGCCGTCTGCCTTTGATAATCGTCCCTTGAATTTCGATGAATTTTATGAGCGTATTAATCAAGCGGTATTTGTCAGTGCAACACCGGGTGATTTTTGAATTGGAACATTCTGCACAAGTAGTGGAACAAGTTATTCGCCCGACAGGTTTGGTTGACCCTGAAATATTTGTCCGCCCGACAGATGGACAAATTGATGATTTGATTTCTGAAATTAATATGCGCACTGCTACGGGCAATCGCGTATTGGTCACAACGCTTACAAAGAAAATGGCGGAAGATTTAACAGGTTATCTTGAAAATGTAGGTATACGCGTACGTTATATGCATCATGATATTGATACAGTGGAACGTATGGAAATTATCCGCGATTTGCGTTTGGGCGAATTTGATGTTTTAATCGGAATTAACTTGCTGAGAGAAGGATTGGATATTCCCGAGGTATCGTTGGTTGCTATATTGGATGCCGATAAAGAAGGTTTCCTTCGTTCTGAACGCTCTTTGATTCAAACCATTGGACGTGCAGCACGTAACGCGGAGGGTAAAGTAATTATGTATGCAGATTGCGTTACTCCGTCTATGGAGAATGCCATTCGTGAAACAGAGCGTCGCCGTGAACTTCAAATCAAATATAACGAAGAGCATGATATTGTTCCAAAGACAGTTACGAAAAAAAGTAGCAGAGATTTTGGAAATTTCTACTCACAAGGAAGAAGGAAAAGAAAAGAAAAAAGAAAAAACTTACCGCAGCAGAACGCAAGCTGATGATAGAAAAACTGACAAAAGAAATGAAGGCAGCCGCCAAGTTGCTTGAATTTGAACACGCAGCATTCCTGCGCGATAAAATTAAACAGTTGGAAGGTCAAAAATAAAGGAGGCAAAGCTGTGTCTATGAAAAGCATTCAGGTTAAAGGTGCAAGAGAGCACAACCTGAAAAATATTGATATTGAAATTCCGAGAGATGAACTGGTTGTCATTACTGGATTGTCAGGCTCGGGAAAATCTTCTTTGGCGTTTGATACTATTTATGCGGAAGGACAGAGAAGATATGTAGAATCTTTGTCTTCTTATGCGCGCCAGTTTTTAGGTCAAATGGAAAAGCCTGATGTGGATTATATTGATGGACTGTCTCCCGCTATTTCCATTGACCAAAAACCACATCTAAAAATCCGCGTTCCACTGTAGGTACAGTAACGGAAATTTATGACTATTTGCGTTTGCTGTATGCCAGAATCGGCATTCCACACTGTCCTGTCTGCGGCAGAGAAATCAAACAGCAGACCATTGACCAGATTGTGGACCATGTGATGACACTGGAGGAACGTACCAAAATACAAATACTGGCTCCTGTTGTACGAGGAAGAAAAAGGCGAGCATGTAAAAGAATTTGAAGCGGCTAGAAAAGCCGGATATGTACGCGTGCGAGTTGACGGGATGATTTATGATTTGTCCGAAGAAATTAAATTGGAAGAACAAAAAACATACCATTGAAATTGTGGTAGACCGTCTTGTGATTCAGGAGGATATGAAGTCTCGTCTTGCGGACTCTATTGAAATTGCATCGGGACTTACAGGCGGATTGATTATGATAAATGTTATTGATGGGGAAGATATGATGTTTTTCGCAAAACTATGCTTGCCCTGAACATGGAATCAGCATTGAAGAATTGACGCCGCGCATGTTTTCTTTCAACAATCCGTTTGGTGCCTGCGAAAAATGTACAGGTCTTGGCGTGTTTATGAAAATAGACCCTGATTTGATTTTGCCCGACCGCAAACTTTCTATCAATCAGGGTGGTTTGAAAGCCAGCGGTTGGGCTATGGAAGGCAGTACTATTGCGGCTATGTACATGAAAGCTCTGGCAAAGCAGTATGATTTTTTCTTTTGGATACACCGATTGCCGACCTTCCTGACGAAATTGTAGATATTTTATTATACGGTACCAAAGGAGAAAAAATTGAAATCGAACGTACCAATGAATACGGTACAGGGAAGTATAAAACAGAATTTGAAGGTATCATTAACAATTTGGAACGCCGTTTCAGAGAAACGCAAAGCAACTGGATTAAAGAAGAAATTGAATCCTATATGAGTGCTATTCCATGCGACAAATGTCATGGCAGACGTTTGTCTCCCGAAAGCTTGTCTGTTACCGTCGGCGGTATCAATATCAGCGAATTTTGCGATAAGTCTATCACGGAAGCATTGGAATTTGTAAATGATTTGAAGCTAACAGACCGTGAGATGTTTATTGCAGCCTCTATCTTGAAAGAAATCAAAGAACGTCTTGGATTTTTGAAAAGCGTTGGTTTGGAATATTTAACGCTGTCACGTTCTTCGGGAACACTTTCCGGCGGCGAAAGTCAACGTATCCGTCTGGCTACACAAATTGGTTCCTCTCTTATGGGCGTGCTGTACATTTTGGACGAACCAAGTATTGGATTGCACCAAAGAGACAATGATAAACTACTGGGCACGTTGTGTCATCTGCGCGATTTGGGTAATACCGTTATTGTGGTAGAACACGATGAAGATACCATGTTGGCTGCGGACCACATCATAGATATTGGTCCCGGAGCAGGTGTACATGGCGGAAACGTTGTGTTTAACGGAAAAGTAGCAGATATTTTAAAATCCGAAGATTCTATCACAGGTCAGTATTTGAGTGGGCGCAGGAAAGTGGAAGTGCCTGAAAAGCGTCGTAAAGGCAATGGAAAAAAACTGAAAATTATTGGTGCGGCTCAAAACAATTTAAAGAATATCAATGTGGATATTCCTTTGGGAGAACTGGTATGCGTCACAGGTGTATCGGGTTCGGGAAAATCGTCTTTAATCAACGAAATTTTATATAAATATTTGGCTTCCCATTTGAATGGTGCAAAAACAAAAACCTGGTAAATTTAAGGATATCAAAGGCGTGGAGGAACTTGATAAAGTCATTCAAATCAATCAGTCTCCAATCGGAAGAACACCGCGTTCCAATCCTGCGACATATACAGGACTATTCACGGACATTCGTGAATTGTACGCCTCCACGCAAGATGCCAAGATTCGCGGTTTTAATGCAGGCAGATTTTCGTTTAATGTCAAAGGCGGACGATGCGAAGCCTGTCAAGGCGATGGTATCTTTAAAGATTGAAATGCACTTTTACCTGACATTTATGTGCCTTGCGATGTATGTAAAGGTAAACGGTACAATCGTGAGACATTGGAAATTAGATATAAAGGGAAAAGCATCTCTGATGTATTGGACATGACAGTAGAAGAAGGCTTGGAATTCTTTTTTCTAATATTCCAAAATTCAACGAAAATTGCAAACCTTGCAGGAAGTAGGTTTGGGATATATTAAAATCGGCCAGCCTTCCACAACCCTTTCCGGCGGTGAAGCACAGCGCGTGAAATTAGCTACGGAATTGTCCAAACGTTCCACGGGTCGTACCATTTATATTTTGGACGAGCCAACGACAGGATTGCATATTGCTGATGTTCATATGTTAATTAATGTTCTTCAAAAAATTAGTGGATTCAGGAAATACTGTTGTTGTTATTGAGCATAACTTAGACTTGATTAAAACAGCAGACCATATTATTGACATTGGTCCTGAAGGCGGTAATAACGGCGGCACCATTGTAGCACAGGGAACACCTGAAAAAATAACAACAGTGGAAGCGTCTTACACAGGACAGTATTTGAAGAAATATTTACAATAGTAAAAAATAAAAAAAGGAAAGTTTGCTGTAAACTTTCCTTTTTATTTTACAGTCTATGTTCTGTTTTTGTCGGTCTGCCATGTACGAAATAAACATATATCCACACGGAATTCTTTTTGTATTGCAGCCATTGTATATTATCTCCATGTTAGATTTTTATTTATTTTAATATCGTTTAGCAAACATCATAGTTTCATTTGTACTATATGCATTCTATATGAAAAAAAGCGATTTTATCTATGAAAAGCACGCTTTCTGCAAGAAAAATTTACATATTGTTAATTAAATGGGTCACAAGAATATAGTAGAATAAATTGTATATTATAACATAAGGATGGTTTTGTACTTGTTTGGTTATATCAGACCGAAAATACCGGAATTAAAAGTACGTGAATATGACCAGTATAAAGGCATTTACTGTTCGTTGTGCAAGCGCATGGGAAAAAGAATACGGAATTGCTTCTCGTTTTGCTTTGAGTTATGACAGCACCTTTTTGGTGCTTATGATGTTAGGATTGGAAGACGAGTGTACACCGTTTCAACCCGGGAAATGTGTATTTAATCCTTTGAAAAATGCAATTACTGTACCAGCGGTCAAGTAAATTTTGAGTTTGCATCAGCGCTTACCGTAATGATGACTTACCAAAAAATTCGTGATGATATTGAAGATTCGGGTTTTGGTGGCAAATTAAAAGCGTATTTGGTACTGCCTTTGGTTGCCGGTGCCAATAAGAAAGCAGCCAAAAAATATCCTGAACTCAAGAAAATACTGGATGAGACCATAGCAACGCAGTCACAGGTGGAAAAAGAGGAAAATCCTTGTCTGGATGCCTGTGCCGAGCCTACGGCACAAATGCTGGCGCGAACGTTTGCTATGATTCGTCCGACGGATGAAAGATTAACACGCGTATTACAAAACTTTGGTTATTTTCTGGGAAAATGGGTATATACCGTTGATGCAGCAGACGATATTGAAAAGGATATCAAAGAAAATGCATTTAATCCTTTTTATTATAAAGTTTGGTTTATCAAAAGAAAGTACACAGGAAGAGATAAAACAAGTAAAAAACCTATTGCAATGAATCGTTAAATGCGGTATTATCACAAGTGGTCGGTTCGTATCATTTAATGGAGATTCATCATTTCGAACCGATTATTCATAATATTATTTTTGAAGGTTTACCTCAAATGCAAAAGGAATTATTGTTCAAAAAAGGAGAACCATGATGTCGGATCCATATAAAGTGTTAGGCATCTCTCGTGATGCAACCGATGAGCAGGTAAAAGAAGCTTATCGTGAAATGGCAAAAAAATATCACCCGGATAATTATCAGGGCAGCCCAATTGCAGATTTGGCCAACGAAAAAATGAAAGAGGGCAATGAAGCGTACGATCAAATTATGAATGAGCGTAAAAACCGCAAAAACGGTGGAAGTTCTTCACAGGGTTACAGCGGCGGATATAATCCAAATTACAGTAACCCAAACTCCAATTTTGCTGATGTTCGTAATTTGATTATGGCGGGCCGTATTGCGGATGCCGAACAAATTTTAAATGGTGTACCTACAGACAGCAGAAATGCAGAGTGGTACTTTTTTAAAAGGAACAGTTCTTTATAAACGTGGTTGGATGGAAGAAGCATATAATCACTTTGCAAAAGCATGCGATATGGATCCGTCCAATCCTGAATATTCGGCAGCTTATAACCAAATTAAAAATCAACGTACAGGTGCTTACGGAGGATATAATCCGGGCGCACCGCGTCAAGGCGGATGCAGCGGTTGTGACGTTTGCAGCGGTTTGTTGTGTGCTGACTGTTGTTGCGAATGTTTTGGCGGCGATTTCATCCGTTGCTGCTGATGAAAGCATAGGAGGATGCAAGAGTGAATCATACAATACGGGTTGCATTTTGCGGTGTATTGGCAGGTTTGGGGCTTGCGCTTATGTTTTTAACCGCATTGCTTCCTATGGCAACGTTTGCACTGCCGGCTTTGGCGGGTTTGCTGATGATTATGATTGTCATTGAAATGGGAGCCAGATGGGCTTGGCCCACATTTGCTGTTGTTGCTATTTTGTCCGTATTTTTTGTTCCGGACAAACAAGCGGCTCTGCTTTTTATGTAATATTCTTCGGTTATTATCCCATTTTGAAAGCGTTAATTGAACGTTTAAAAAATAAAATTGTACAATGGGTACTGAAATATGCCGTGTTTAATGCGGCGATTGTATCCGCATATTTTATTGCAATTTATTTATTAAGCATTCCTGCAGATAGTTTAAGCTTATTCGGAGTATCATTGCCGTGGGTATTTTGGATTGCAGGAAATGTTATATTTTTTTATTTACGATATTGCAATTACCGGTGTGGTTGCATTTTATATTAAGCAATTACATAAGGTATTTCGTAAGTGGTTTCAAAATAAAAATTAATGTAACAGCCGTCTGAACTTCAGACGGCTGTTTTTATGGTAACGATTCTGCTGATTTTTGCAAGAAGATTGAACAGACTGCAAAAATCAGAAATTTTGTGATAATTTCCCTTGATTTTTGCAGGACAACCCATTAAACTGAATATATAGCTTATAACTGTACGATGATGTCTCCTGCCTCTAAGGCAGATGCCATTCATGGTTTTAGTGAGAGATTACAGCTTCCGCTGAAACTATGAGGAGCCAACGCTCCCATCAGAATTGCAATCGTTCCCAAACTCCATTTCAGTAAAGTTTGATGGGAGCGTTGTCTGATTTAAATTTTTTGATTTGATTTTAGTTGTTATGATTTACAAATATGGTAATCTATAATAACTGTTGTTAT
>VOFC01000097.1_pt1 | contig 60000 bp, 65 predicted proteins | sample 5384161 | NCBI WGS metagenome assembly VOFC01 (sample SAMN12384722, study PRJNA508395) | human gut metagenome | isolation source: healthy gut B | host: Homo sapiens
CCTGATGCACTATCTTCTCTACGGGAGTCATTTCAAAAGTCAACCGTTCAATAAAGGTGGAAGCATTGAAGGATTTGCCGGAGCCACGACCGCCGGTGATAAGAATAATGAATTTATCCGTATCAGTGTATAATGGATAGTAAATTTCTTGAGGTACTATCATTTCAGCTTGTCTTTAATCCAGGAATCAATACTAATACCGTGGTTTATGTCGGCAGGAATATCAGCATCTTCATCCTGTTTACGTTCAATCCTCCTCCAGTCTTCATCGTAATGGTACAACCATGTCATTTGAGCACTCAAATTGGGAGCCAATTCACCTTCTACAGTTTGAACTTCTTCCTCACCTGTCAGTTTACCGTCCTTATCCCGCAGCTTTCGAACAGTAGTGTTCTTTGTTTTGATACCACCAAGGGCCATAGCAAGGGAACTTTGCTCGGACAAGAGAGTTTATTGCACAACGCGCGTGAGAGGGTTTGACTTTAATTGACTGAACTCTTTTTCTTCCTACAAAAAAGTTTCCGGTTCAATTCAATGGCATGAGCTATTTCTCCGTCAGTGAATCCCTTTTTTGGCATACGACTCTACGAGAGAAAGAAATTCCTCGCTTGCGTAATCAAACTTAGGCTTTCTTCCTCCTTTACCTTTTTTGTTTTGAGATTCACTTTTTTGTCATAATCTTATCCGTTAGCTAAACCTCGGCTAGCAGTTGTGTAACCCCTTCTATCTCTGAATTTGGAGAAAGGAAGCAGTGAAGAGTCTACTTTTAAACTTCTTGCCAGATTTTGGGTTACATTATACCCTGCACGAGAGATTCGTTGGTTATTTGATATGTTTCTTGCAATATTACCACTTGCTGCATAGGTTTTTCTCAACCTTTTTGTTGTTGAAAAGAATTTCGCTGTAACTTCTTTGTCTTTTCTGACTCTGCTTTCCTCCTATAATTAATCTATTCTCTCTACTTGTTCATCGAATACCTCTCCCTTGATAAATTTCATATCTGGATCATAACCGAACCTTTCACAGAAAGCCGCTTTAGCTTTATAGGAATCAAAGGACAACATCACGTAGGCATCCATGTCCTCGGCTTGCTTTTTGTGCGTTCTCCTTAACCTGCTGCTTGACCTCTTTCATGTGAACAACCTTTTCGGCACGCTCTAACTGTTTAGCGGCCTTATCGGCTTCTTTCTGTTCGGTAACTGGGACCATCATATCAGACAAAGCATCCGCAATAGAGTTTTCCTCTTCGGTCTGCAAAAGATAGTCGACACCAATCATGTTTAGGTCAGCATCAGTCAGACCAGCATCTTTCCAATCAATGTCAGGAACAATCTGTGCAAGAGCATCAAAATCCCATGTACCCTGTGCGTTCGGGTTGTTCATCAGAATATTTAATTCCTTCTCCTGTTTTTCGTCCACATCTATGACATCAACACGAATGCGATAGTCGTTATCGGGGAACTTCTGCAATTCGTCCATAACAGTCAAACGTTGGTGTCCGCTGACTACTGTAAGACCTGTACGCTTATTAACGACAATTCCACCGACTAACCCGAATTTTTGATGCCACGTTTCAGTGTCTTACGTGATTCATCAGATAGTTTTCGGGGATTATAATCCGCAAAGTGAATGGCAGAACGATTAAGTTCCACCGATTCACTCTTTATGTATTTACTTAGTTCCATGTTATCCATTGCTTAAACCTGTTGCACGATTAGCTACCTGTTTACGCGCTAGTTTTCCCATGGTACTATTATAGGCATTAACTATACTTAAATTACGCCTTGTAAATCTCGTGCCATACCGGCTTTCAGCTTCTCTCTGTAATCGAGAGGCTTGAGCTGTTATTTGTGATGCAGTTTTATTTCTTCTTCTGACTCGGCTATTTGTTTTTTATTATTATACTCAAATAAAATTCTTTCACTCATAGGAAATACCCGATAGATTCGTTGTAAATCCTGCGGATAGTTCTTTTTAACCAAAGCATACAATCAAGATTGAAACCTACTCCCGAACTGGCTTTCAATGAATATCGAACTGGTTCGGGTAAATTGTACTGCCTCATATAAGCAAGAATATCCTTTTGTGTCCAATCAGCCAAAGGATAAACCATACCGTTATTCTCGTAACCGTTTACCTCATACCCCCTTCAGCATAAGCCTACGATTCATACTATCGGCTTTCTTCATCCCCAAGAACGTGTAATAAACTCCATACTTTAGCTGCATAGCTTGTACTACATCAGCTAACTTCAACAACTTAACTTTTGGATTAGGGACACAATACAACCCACCACGAAGAATGTAAGTAAGATTCCAGTGAGGCACTTGCACAAACTCAATCTTTGGATATTTGGCTTTTGTCCAGCCAATCCATCGGTTTATGTGCTCCAAGTCTTTGACGAAGTACATAAACACACAAACGATCCGATCAAACTTTGGATAGATTAAATCAAGTAAGACAAGCGAATCTTTACCCAAGGATAAAAACAGTAAAGCCTCATTCGATTTTACCCGAATAAGGTCTATATACCGGTTCGCTTGCTCAACTTTATTCATAGCTAACCACCAGATAATCCAAATGAAACACGAAGATCACCGTAACGTTGTCTACGTGAACCTAACTGTGTGGCACTTGCTGTACCTCTACGATTGGCAACCAATCTACCACCAGCCCCGGCACCGTTCATATTTCTGCGAGGCCCGGCTACTCTGTTAATTCTTCTTGCGACTCTGCTTTCTAATTTTAAAAGTTAAACAAATCAATCTATATGTTTTTCTAATATCTTACCCAAAGTATAATCCATTTGTGCAGCAAGATACTCTTCGCCTTGATGTTCGTAAACAATATCATTACCGTTTTCATCTGTGAGAATAACAGCTTCTGCTGCTTTCACTTCAACGATAATATAAGGGCGTTTACCTGTATATGCACCTGTCAGAAGCTTGATTGCATCGTACTTGATAGGCTTTAATTCTATTTCACCCTCTTCAGGCAGTTCTGCATCAGCCGGATATTCTTTACCGCCACATAGGTAAGTGATATACTTCTTAGCGTTGGTTGGCCTGATTTCACGGTATTCGTGGGTTTTCTTGCCTGCCAAAATTTCATCGAAATACTTCTGTTTGATGCTTAATGTAAGAATGTTCATAATCGTGTCAAATTTAAATTAATACTCAATAGTTGCGGAAACAGGACTCGAACCGTGACCACCGCCAAGTCAAAGCGACGAGCTACCAACTGCTCCATTCCGCGATAGTACCCCAAAGGTACTACCATAACCAAAGATAACGAAATATCTTCAATCGTTATACACGACAATCGGCTTATTGTCGTGAACTAAGCCAAATATCACGTTTTCTCTGCAAGCCTTTTTAGCGTTGGGGCTACTGTAGCAAACTATATTTAAAGATTCGCCGCTTTCAGTACGGTAGTCATACTGGTACATTATCAAACCTATTGATATACAAAATGTTATGCAAAATATGAGTGGATGGCTCTGCAAAACGAAACGTTTACGCGGGTTTAATTTGCAGCTACATTTATGTGCTTTTTAGGCATACAGATTTGCAGATAGGTTTAATTGGGTTTACATAAGGCTTACATGGTTGATTCTGGTGGGGGAGTGAGTGGCAGCTGCGGCTGCTTTTTTTGTGCCTGATTATTTGATATAATGCTGCTTAAATTATTCCATATAATAGTTATTTGGTATATTTGCGACAAAATATTATTAGTTATGGCAAAGGTAATACATATACATTTGACACACGGAATAGAAGGAACAAAGCGGAAAGACTGGTATTTTAGTAGTATAACGGCCATTTATACTGTTTTGACGGCAGAACAGGTGGGCGCAACGAAGAATTATCTGCTTCATGCAGGATTATCTGGTAACGGGACTGTATGCACCAAAAAGGCTATAATAAAGCAATCTACGCTCATTTCTTGCGGGCGTAGTGGAAATGTATCAGACGAATAATAAGCGGCTAAAAAGGCAATAAAAACGGCTTTAGAATGATCCGGTGTGGGGAGGTGGTTATACCTCCCCTTTTTTGTGCTTGAAATCGGTCTTTTTTGACGCTGGATATTCAGGTGGATATTCAAAGTGGATATTCACTTTTATAGAACTGGATATTCAAAATAGGGTTTTGGCGGTGTGCGATACAGACATGCTAAAATACCACAATTTTAAAAATACCCCTTGTTTTTTATTTGATAGCCCCCCCCTAAAAACCTATCATTTTTCACGTTTTACTTTTTAAATTCCCCAATATCAGTGCCTTTATGCCCTTATATAATGGTGGGGGGGGGGGTTTGCTTGGGAGGGGGACATCATGGGGGATGATAGGGGGTACGCTTCGTTTTCCATCACCGGTGTATGGTAATAGTAAATCCGCCTACCCGACATTTGCAGTACCGGAAATGGGCGCATCCGATACATGTTTTTCCTTTTCGATTGTCATTTGCCGGATTCGTTCCTCTAAGCGTCCGATTTCTCTATCTTGTTCCCTGATGATTTCTTCTTTTTCTCTAATTAAGGCAAGGAGAGAGGATAGTTCGGTTGTTTGTGTTGTTGTAGATGATGTATTATAGTAAATATCACCTTTCCCAGTAAGTAACCAGGTAGGGTTTATATCATTATGTATTTCGATAATTTTCGACACCCATAAACTTGATATATCTGTTCCTTTGCTAATGCATCTTGAAATTACTCCATTCGAGCACCCAATAGCTTGTTCAAGTGCCCTTGTACTGATACCTTTTTCTTTAATTAGGATTGCAATCCTGTCGGAAATATTCGTCATAAGTCGTAAATTATCTACATAAAACTTTTTAGTGTCGAAAATATTCTATATATTTGCAGCGTGTTCAAAAAGGAACACCGCGCCAAATATACGAAAAAGGCATGTGATTAGCGAATTTTAAGGATTAAAGAAAATGAACGAAGAAATCAAAGAATGGCAGACACAAAGCGTGAAGCACAAAGTAGCTTACGTGTTGATGATGGACGGTATCAGCTTCAGATATACGAAGAGACCGGGATTGTGTTTTCCGCACCTGATTTTTATGTGAAGAATCTTATTCGGCGCTTGATGAGCTGCTACGGCGTGAGTTTGAAACCGATTATAAACGAATTTAAATAAGTGAGATTATGGAAAATAAGAAAATGGATTGCTGGGATTTTGTATTCAGTTTTGTGAAGAACCATATAGACGCTTTGGTACAACAAGCTGACAAGTACACCAAAGAGATGAACGAGGACTATGAACACTTCTTTTGCTGGTATGCCGAGGATATGTACAAGACGCAACGTGAACTTTCCTGTTACCGTGCCTTGAAGGTGGTTTTATCTGCCGGTAGCCATGATGATGTAAAGTTATACATGGAAAGCAAGATAAGCAGTCTGACTGACAGTCTTCTTTCCGGAAGCATTCGCAGGAACAGTACCAGTGCAGCTTCAAATCTGGCGCATACGTTGGAACTGGAAGTGAACCAGAAGATACGTGAGAAATTCACTATACTTCTTGGGATTATTGAAAAAGGTGAAAGTGTTGAAGGATAACAGTAAACCGAGCGTGACAACCCGGAAGGCGTCAAGAGACGGGTGGCGGTGTGGAAAGACACACGGGAGTGTATGGTTCTTGCGCCAGGGTTCGATTCCCCGGACTCCCCCCAATATTAATCATTAAAACAAGTGAGATATGAACAAGAGGTACATTCACATTACGAAAGCCGACCGCGACTTTATCGCAAAGGCACTCAACGTGACAGAGAAGACTGTTTATAACGCTATCCGGTTTGATGACCGTCGTGGCAACTCCGAACTTTCTGCAAAGATCCGTAAGTTGGCCATGGATCGTGGCGGTATTGTGATGGTTGTTATTCCGGAAATAGAAACTTTCCATGATTATGACAATGTGATGCGTCAGTACTGTCCGAACGGTGCCTTGATAGAGCTTGACCGTAATGATGGTAGCGGTCAGGTAATATTCAAGGGAGAAACGGTGAAGACTTACGAGCATGTGATGGTTGCCGATATTAACCAAATCCAAGCGTTTGCATCGGCATTGAGATAGGAGGCGGCTATGTTGGTGTATTACGGTAACATACAGTGTATTTCTGCACGTGAGCTCATAGATGGCGGCTATATCACCGAATCCTGCTACAGGAACTGGGTGAACCGTGGCCGTATCAAGGTGGTGCGTCGTGGTGGAGGTGCTGCTGGAAATTGCGCGTTGGTCGCCCTCAATAGCCTGCCTACCGAGTGTCTGGAACGGGTGAAGGAAGACAACCCCGGTGGAACAGAGCAGGCACTTCGCCACTGGATACTCTCAAACTATGTGCTGGATCAGGCTGCAGTAGCCTATTTTTTGGATTGGGCTTCTCATTCTTCCAGCAACAGAGCAACAGACGAACTTGCCCGGAAATATGCGGTGAATGCTTCCGTGTTGAATACTTGTATCAAGCTTTATAACAGAAGCAATGATTACCGAAAACTGATGGGTGAAAAATATAACTGGGACATGATGGCCACCACCATCGAGACCCTACGCGAAGACTTTGGTCATGATCTTCCTGCCAGTACCCTTCGTTTCCGCAAGAAAGTGAACGAATATAAGCAATACGGTTATGAATGTTTGATAACCGGAAAATTCGGCAACCAGAACAAACGGAAGGTAACTCACATGGACGAACGCCTGGTGATGAGTTTGAAAGTACTTCCCAACCAACCATACGGCAGTGATGTGCATGAAATGTATCTGTCGTTTGTATGCGGTGAACTGGAAGTATGGGATCTGGAAACAGGAGAGATATTCAATCCGGAAAACTTTACGGATAAGAACGGGGAACCGAAAGAACTGAGCGAAAGCACTATCCGGAACATACTGAACAACCCGGCAAGCCAGCTGCTGATAGAAAAAGCCTTGCGTGGACGTATGGAATTCTATCACGAGCAAATGCCACACATGCACCGCCACAGTGGAGAGTTCTCCTTGTCACAGATTACGATGGATGACGTGGATCTTCCGCGTCGCATGAAGGGTGGCGAGTATGTACATGCTTATTATGCCTACGATGTGGTGAGCCAGTGCCGTGTCGGGCTTGCCTACGGCCGTGATAAAGACGAAGCCCTTGTAGTTGACTGTTTCCGGGATATGTTCCGGCTGATTGAGCGTAACGGGTGGGGTATGCCTGCCGGTATCGAGGTGGAGCAGCACTTGATGAGCAAGTACAAGGAAGGCTTCCTGAAAGCCGGTGAGGTGTTCAAGTTTGTGCGCTTTCTGTGCACCGTTGAACTCTCAGGACAAATATGCTGAAGCTCTGAACGGCGCATTCAAGACAACCATAGCACATAAGAACCATGAAGCCATTGGCCGCTGGCATAACAAAGGTGCACGGCGGGTGGACCAGAAGAAAGTGAGTGACAGCAGCAACCACACCTGGGAAGACAGAAAGTATTATACGTTTGAAGAGCTTGTGGCGGACGACCGGCGCGATTGTGAAGAATGGAACAACACGCTGCACCCCAACCAGAAGAAATATCCGGGTATGACCCGCTGGGATGTGCTTGTAGCGAGGATCAACCCGACTCTGCGACCGCTTGACAAACTGACCCTGAGCCGTTATATCGGAGAAAAGGTAGATACCAGTATTCGTAGAAATTCCACAGTACGTGTGGCAAACGCTGACTGGTGGCTGAGTGGTCCGGAAGTGCTTGAGAAGTTGGAGCCTAATAACCGCAAGGTGACGGCTTTCTATTTGCCGGATGAGGAAGGCAAGCCTACCGATGTGTTCCTGTATCAGAATGACCGCTATATTGACAAGGTGCGCCCGGTAGTGACTTACAACCGGGTAATGGCAGAACAGACCGAAGAAGACCGGGTAGCCTATACAGAGCAAAACAAAGTTCTGAGTCATTTCAGCAAATACCTCAATGACCACGCCATCGGAAAGGTGGGAACCGGTACACCGGATCAGCCAACGGATGACCCGGAAGAGGAACTGGAACTTCCCCCGGTGGAACTATCCGATGATTTGCCAGCCGAATTGTCGGCAGATCCGGAATCAGATTATGAATGGCACTCCGGAATAAGCGAGGCAATGAGGGCCATCAGTGACATGTAAGAATACGATTAGAATAACATTATAACAGCGTTTGAATTATGATTACAGAAGCGCAAAAACAGAAGATTTTAGCAGCGATAGCTGCCAACCGTGCGAACTATCCGAGTGATGCGAAGCATGCTGCCTCCCTTGGCATCAGCACATCTGTGTACAGTGCCATTAAGAACGGACAGACAGACAAAGCCCTTAGTGATGCCAACTGGATAAGCATTGCCCGCAAATTAGGGTGTGGGCCTCCGTGGTGATATGGAGTGGAAAGCAGCCAAGACCCCACCTTCGAGTATATAACTGCCCAGCTGGAGTTCTCCCAGCAGTCGAGTCTGTCGGGCATCCTGTGCGACATGCCCAATATCGGCAAGACTTTTCGCAAGGTATTATGTGCAGAAGCCACAAGAATGCCGTGTATATCGACTGCTCGCAGGTGAAGACAAAGCTGAAGCTGGTGCGTAAGATAGCTGCGGAGTTCGGAGTGGATGCCAAAGGTAAATATAGCGATGTATACGAGGATTTGACTTATTACCTCCGTTCGATTGAGAATCCGCTTATTATCCTCGATGAAGCCGGGGACCTGCAGTATGAAGCTTTCCTTGAGCTGAAGGCTTTGTGGAATGCCACCGAGCGCTGCTGCGCCTGGTATATGATGGGTGCGGACGGATTGAAAGAGAAGATCAACCGTTCGATAGAATGTAAGAAAGTGGGCTATACCGAGATGTTGAGCCGTTATGGAGACCGTTACAGCAAGGTGACTCCTGATGACGGCAAGGAGCGTGAACAGTTCTTGAACAACCAGGCACGTATTGTAGCCAAGGTAAATGCTCCTGCGGGGGCTGATATAGCCCAGATTGTACGGAAGACATGCGGTGGTTTGAGAAGAGTCTATACCGAGATTGAGAAACTTAAAATGACAGCGGAATAATGAAGCGTGCGTACAGTCCGAAGGAAATAGCCGCCAAGAAATGGGTGACGTTGCCGTGGGGTGAGAAATGGAACAAGCCTTTCGGGTTCCCTGCGGAGAATGCCTCCTGGTTCATCAGCGGTGCCAGTGCCAGCGGAAGAGCAGCTTTGTGATGCAACTTGGAAAGGAACTGTGCAACTATGGGACGGTGCTGTACATGAGTTACGAAGAGAAAATCAACCAAAGCTTCCAACGGCGTATGGGTTATCTGAAGATGAATGAGGTGCAGGGTAAATTTCGTGTGGTGACAGAAGGCAGTCTGGAGGAAGTGATTGCCAGACTGAAAAAACCGAAAAGCCCGAAGTTTATCATCATCGATTCCTTTCAGGTGGCCGGATGGGATTATCCGCAGGCTGTGGAACTGATGGAAACCTTTCCGAAGAAATGTTTCATCTGGATCAGCCAGGAAAAGAAGAGCCAGCCGATGGGAGGCGGTGCAGTACGTTTGAAATATATCTGCGACATGAAGATCCGGGTGGTCGGTTATAAGGCATATTGTCAAGGACGCGCCATTGGAGACCCGGGAAGCTATTATGTGGTATGGGAAGACGGAATCATTCAAACAAGTAATAATTTACCAAAATGATTATGGATAATAACGAGAAGGCTTTTGAAAGCTACACCGGAACTGAAGTGTTCCAGATACTGCTGGACGGAAATTCCAGCCGGTCCGTATTGGATGACTGGCTGGAGCGAAACATCCAAAGCGACTTAAAAGTGAGAAGAGCGAAAATGCCCGGTCATGTCGTAATAGAAACGGGTGATGTCTTGTTTGCACGTAATGTGCTGATATGGAATCCAAGTTGTAAAGTAAACATTAAAAAGATTTGAAGTGATGGAAAAGAAAGAAGAAAAGAAAGTGTGCTGCATCTGCGGCAAAGAGTATGAGGGCTACGGATACAATCCGTTCCCGGTGAAAGAAGAAGGCTGCTGCTGCCAATCGTGCAACTACAGTGTGGTCGTTCCGGAACGGTGGGAACGGCACAAGGCTTATCAGCGCGGTGAGGCGACCGGTGCCGGGAAGGTGTACATCAGCGGAGCTATCGCGCATTATGACATGGATGAGCGCAAGGAAGCCTTCAGCCGTGCCGAGGAGGAACTGAAGGCACAAGGCTATGACCCTGTAAACCCTTTCAGGAACGGATTGCCGGATGAAGCTCATTGGAGAGCCCACATGCGGGCCGACATTGCCCTGTTGCTGGCTTGTGAGTATATCTATATGCTGAAGGACTGGGAACTGAGCAAGGGAGCCAAGCTGGAACTTGACGTGGCCAGTTCGTGTGGCATTAAAGTGTTGTTTGAATAAAATTAGTCGATATGGGAAAAATAAAAATGGAAACCGGTGTTGTGGTGATGAAGTTGACCGCTACGGTATATAGAGGAACAATTCGTGAAATCCAATCCTCACGCATAGGTTTTTGCGGGGAGTACAATAAAGAAATACTTTCTAAAATGGGTGATGAGTTCAAAAAGATATTTGCTAAGCAAATTGAGGCTGAATACAAAGGTAAATCAGTGAAGCCGGATAAGATAATTTATCGTGTCAGTACCAAATCAACGGAATGTGAAATGATTCTTAATGGTAAATGACATGGCACAGGAAGTAACCAATTTCGCCCGGTTCTACACATTGTTCAACAAGCTTCCCTGTACAGGAGACCGGGAAGAATTCAAGAAAAGCATTGTGCTGCAGTACACGTGGAACCGGACGGACAGTCTGAAGGAAATGACAGCCAAGGAGTATGAAGCCTGCTGTACGGCTCTGGAGAAGCTGAGCGGACAAGACGAATGGCGACAGAAGCTGCGTGAGGAGCTGCGGCGGAAACGGAGTCTCTGTCTGAACCTGATGCAGAAGCTGGGCATAGATACATCCGACTGGGCACGAATCAATGACTTCTGCAGTAATCCCCGAATAGTCGGCAAAGCGTTCAGACAGATTACGGTGGACGAACTGGATGAACTGGCGGTAAAGCTTCGGTCCATACAACGGAAAGGCGGCTTGAAGCCCAGGAAAGAAAAGCAAACGATTAACCCCGTGAGCATGGTATCACTCATTCAGATTGACCCTGATGCTCCGGCAAACTGATAGGATATGGAAAATAGAAACACAAAGATTTTAGAGAATCTGAAAAAGGAAATCAACCTGCTTGCCTCTGATATGGAGAAGCAAGATGCAGCCGAGTTTTATAGTGAATTGGCTGACTGGGCATACGCCAACGGAGAGGCTATGCTGATGGAAGACGAACCTGAAATGCAGGATTATGAAAACCAATAACCCCAAAAAACAAGAATCATGGAAGAAATGAAACAAACGACCGTGGTAATGACGGCAGAGGAAAAGGCGGAATTTGAAGCCTTCCAGAGAGAAAAAGCAAAGAAAGCGGCAGAGGAAAAAGCCAAGAATGACCGCGAAATGTACAAACAGATGGTGGATGAGGAGATAGCAAACTCCATTCCGGTACTGCTGGGCATCAGTGAGCAGATCAAGGCAAGCAAGCAGACTGTGATGGACAACTTCAAAACCATTCTGGAAATGAAGGCAGACCTTTTCAAGACCAAGGTGAAGGATGACCAGCGCAGCCATACCTTTACTAACAGTGAAGGCGACAAACGAATCACGCTGGGTGTGTATGTGACCGACGGTTACCGTGACACGGTGGAAGACGGTATAGCCATTGTGAAGGAATACATCGAAGGTCTGGCCAAAGATGAAAAGACCAAGGCACTGGTGAGCATGGTGCTTCGTCTGTTGGCCCGTGATGCCAAGGGAACGCTGAAGGCTTCACGCATCGTGCAGCTTCGCAAAGTGGCCATGGAAACCGGAGATGACCGTTTCATTGAAGGTGTGCGTATCATTGAGGAAGCCTACCAGCCGGAAGTGAGCAAACAGTTTATCCGTGCTGAAATCAAAAACGAAAACGGAATGTGGAAACCTATCCCTCTGGGAATGACAGAATCATAAATAATAGAACTATGATACAAGAAGTGGAGAAATCTCCGAAAGTAGCCCTGTGCCGTGCTTGCTACGGTACAGGTAAAGTAAAGAAAGTTGTAGAATATCCCTCTCGGATCTTTGGAAAGAAGCGAAGCGAAACCGTTGAGGAAGTCTGCAGACAGTGTGAAGGAAGTGGCCGGGTAACGGTAAGCGCAAAAATGACGCTTGACATCCGTCCCTATAAACCTAAAGTAGAACCGTCTATGAACGATTAAACCTATATGGGAAAGCGGCACGGAGTCAGTTATCAGAAGCGTGTAGTAGAAGTAAACAGGATATATGACCATTATGCCAGTCACGGTGTACCGAACCGTGAAATATGGCGGCGGTACATATATCCTGTGTATGCTATTAGTGAGCGTACATTCTACAATATGCTTAAAGCGTCCGCAGACCCTAAAAATGATTTGCCGGACGATACGGTACAATTGAAATTTAACTTTGACTGGGAATGAATGAAAACGTAAAAAAAGTAGTGGCCCGGATACTGAAAGACATTCAGGTGGAAATGAGTGATGAGTTTGACAAGAACTTTGAACGGCAGGCTTTTTTCAGTGAGAAATGGCAGCGACGGAAAAGCCCCATCCGGAATGAAGGTAGAGCCATACTAACAGATACCGGGGCGCTTCGGAAAAGTATCGGAAGTCGGACAACGGAAAACAGCATTACCTTCTTTACCTCTCTGCCCTATGCGGCCATTCATAATGATGGCGGTGAAATAGTGGTGACCAAGCGGATGAAGCGTTTCTTCTGGCATAAGTATTATGAGGCAACCGGAGCGTTCGGTAGAAGAAAAGACGGCAAACTTCGAAAAGACAAACGAAATGTCCGGCTTGATACAGAAGCCGATTTTTGGATGTTCATGGCTTTAAAGAAAGCAGGAAGCACCATCAGGATTCCCCGACGCCGTTTCCTCGGCACATCGCCTGAAGTGGAAAAAGCCGTCCGTGAGATTGTAGAAGAGAACCTAACAGAGTATTTTACCATTGAATATAATATCATAAGAAAATGAGAAAAGAACTTTACCGGATGCTTTGCCGGGAGCTGAAGGCCATTGACCTTATCAAGCACATAGACTTGTGGAACCATAATGTGGAATTCATCGAACAGGAAGAAAACTGGGAGCGTCCGGCTGTCTTTGTGGAATTCTGCCCTATACAGTGGAATGCGATTGTTCCCGGTGTGGAATACCGGGCAGAACCTTTGATTAAACTGCACATCGTGACGGACTGGGAAGGTTCGAGTGCTGAGGGCAGCGAGCTGCAGGAGGATGCGCTGAAGGTGTTTGACCTGTCCGGACTGCTTCATGCACAGCTTGCCGGATTGAGCGGGGAGACCTTTTTGGAGCTGGATCTGGTGGAGAGTGATACCAATCACAACCATGAGGATATTGTGGAAAGTATCGAGGTATATCAGTGTGTGGCCATCAAGCGGCTGCAATAGCCGTCTTTATTAGACAGAAAAAGCCGCGGACGTACAAATTACCGTCTGCGGCTTTTTTGTTCAATACAGGCAAAGTAAACGCAATCAGGCAGCCTCTTTCTTGTAAAGCATCATATCTGTGTAAGAAGAGTTGTAATTCATGTGAGCATTGAATTCCACCTTTGTGCAGTTTTCAAAAGGATTACCTAAATCCCTATTTTTACCTATCCATTCGCACAGCTCCAGAATTGAAGATTTGTTGGATGTGAAATATACGTATGAATGCCCCTTCAGTACATTCAGCACATCCAGATAGTCTGCCATATTCCAGTACATGTTATAGGTCCCTACGTCAGTGGACAGATAGGGCGGATCAACAAGAAATACTACTCCAGGAATATCTTTATACCGGTTGAATACTTCCTTGTAATCGCAAGATACGATTTCCAGCCCTTCGAGATAGTCCGTACATTCCGGGTAGCCGGTCTTGCGTATATTGTTGTATAAAGCTTCCTTCCGCATATCCTGAACAGACAGTTTGTATTTCATGGAAAACAAGATAGAGGAGGAGAGGGTAATGAAATCCACATATCCGGTGCTATTCTCTTCCTGCTCGATGCGGCTGAATATTCGTTCACGCAGTTCTCCTTTAATGATTTTATGACGTGGTACGGAATTCCCTACCATTTCGCGAATGTCAGCAAGCAGCTGATTCGTTTGCGGAATGTGCTTCATGCGGAAGCGGTAGTTATCAAAGTCATTATAGATAACAGTAGAGTGGGGCTTGAGGGATTTGGTAATGTGAGACAACAATCCGGAGCCACCGAACAGGTCAACAAACAATGTTCCATCCGGATATTGCTCCAGCACTTTCATGAATTCCTTGGCTAACATACGCTTTTGCCCGACAAATGGGAGAGGGGCTGACAGATACATCTTTCTCATACGTTCAATTCAAATTTTACATTTTCATTGCCGGCAAGCAGCTGTTCTGTTTTGTCGATGTTGTTTTCGTAAATATGCACATTCCCCAGATTCAGGGTGATGGATTTTAGTGGCAACTCAATCTGTCTTGATATTAGATACAAATGATAAATATCTGCCGGCAGTCCTAAATTCGCATCGCTGCTTCGCTGATAGGCGGTCATGACCAGTTCTCCTTGCTCTATCTGGAACTGAACAAGACTAAGGCATGGAGCCTGGTTGCTTTCTGTTCCTGTAGATCCGAGAAACAATATATAGTTTTTGCTGTTCCTTTTTTCCCTGTTTATGCGTTCGATGAGTGGCGGCAGTTTTTCAAAATAGGTTGGGTAGCTGTTCACAAGGATAGAGCCGCAGTAGTCCCACCAGTTGATTCCGGCCTCCCTGTATTTTTCCACGTTTCGTTCGCCCCTCATAAACAGTTGTAACTCGTTTTTTAACTTCTTCCGCGCTATGGTATGCCCCTCGAATATATCAAGAAGGTCGGCAGGGAGCAGCGTCAGCTGTTCATTCAGTAGGTAGCGGATATTCCCTTTTTTATTGCTTTGCATCTTTCCGGACGAAAGCACCTTGCCTAAGATTTGATAATACTTGTCCATGATATGAATGTTATTTATTGCGATACAAAGGTAGGGTAGGGGAGTTTGCCTTTAGTGGGAGGAAGTCCTGATTACACTGCACACAAATTGCAGTCGGTTTTAAAACGCTTGATCAGGTCATACACCTTTCGCTCACTGATGCCATATCGTAGGGAAAGCGTAGCTACGATATAAGACACTTTTTCACCATTGGTCTGCAACTTGTTATATTCATTATATAGTTCTATATATTGCACGTCATCGGGTCGTATGCCCATGTAATGGCACGTTTTTAAAAGCTCTCTGTTCAATTTTAGTATCTCAATTACTTTCATATCCAGTTAAATTTCGTACATTTGCATTGTCTCACTTATCATTGCGCAGAATAGCGCTTACATAAAAAAGCCTCTTACTGGCGAACGAGGGTATCTGCCCCCGGTCGTGCCGGTAAGAGGTGCTTTATGTTTAAATGGTAAGTGAGACGACTATTTAACAGGCCGGGGGCTTTTTTTTATCCTTCCCCCGAAGGGATTGTCAATCATTCAATCCGATATAAATCCAAGTTGAATACATCTTTCCTTTTCCATCCTTCAGCCAGTGTGTTTTGGATGTGTCTGACCGCTTGAATGTAGAAGTCCTTCAGATTATCCAACTTTTCAAAGGTATGGTATTCGGGCTGTTCATCCGAACCGAATTTGAATGTAACCGGAAGGGTCTCTCCGCCCGTCTGAACGGCCAAATCGTATGCTGCCTTATAGTTGTATTGGTTCTCCGTAGAAAGCCATACAGGGGCGCCATTATAGGCGAATCCGGATAGGATAGCTGCATCAGTCTGGCTGTTATACCATGACATAACCAATGTGCGGATTTCCTCATCAGTAGGCTTGTGTCCGAACTCCTCTTCCATGTAGGAGGCAGAGCCGTTCTCTTTTTCCTGCACATCCCAGCGGATGCGCCATTTGTCTTTAACCGGGTTCGTGCATTCCATCAGCGATACACCGGCACTTCCTTCAACTCTTCTCATGTAAACACGTATTTGGTTCTACCTTTGCCGAATGTCTCTGTCTTGATGGTCGTTTCAAACGGGAAACCATCCGGCATTTCCTTTACTTGTGCGAGAATATTCTTCATTTCCTCGCTGTTGGTGAAGAACTTCTTTGCTTCGCCGTTCACTTCGATGGCCACAATACAGCGGTCTTCTCCCTGCTCGGTCTTGATACCGGTCTCAAAGTCCTTCACTACAATCGGTAAGTTTACCAGTTCCCGGATGCTTACCACCACACCGGGAAATCGCTTCTTGCCGTCCTCCGGCTTGTAAGCGACATTCAAGTCTTTAAAACTTCTCATTTCTTTGCCTGTTAATTTTTTAAACAACTTATTACAGTCGGCGTGCTTCGTCATGCCGTAGAAACTGGCAATCAGTTCTCGCCGTCTTTTTCTCGATTTTACCTCGTGCATCTTCCGGGCAAACTTCTGCTTGATACGTTTCCGCAATCTTACATAGTCGGGACGGATAACATAGCCAAGGAAATCAATGCCTTCTTCTACAGGGAATACCCGTTCATTCGGCTTTATTTCCAAGTCTATTTTTCCCATTTGCCTGTGAATAACATCACGAATCTTCCACAATTCCGCTTTCGTTTTACCGAGTACCAGTCCGTCATCGCAATAGCGATAGTAATAACGAACCCCGTACTTATCCTTCAGATAGTGGTCTAAAAATACAGACAGAAGCAGATTTCCTGCCCCTTGTGAACTGCGCAGTCCGAAGCTTATACCTTCCGGCAGCAGCTTAACAAACCGCTCCAGTAGCACCAACAGCCTTTCGTCCTTGAACACCCTCCGGAAGCACCACATAACAAAGTCCTGCCGCGCATTGTCGTAAAACCTACGGATGTCAAACTTGTATGCGTAAAGTGTGCCTTCCGGGTCTTTTTGCAAATCGGTACGTATGCAGTTCATCAGATCATGAGTACCGCGCCTTTTGATGCTTGCACCGGTTGTCCGGATATAACGTTTTTGCAGGTGGCGGTCCACCACATTCATGATGGCAAACACAGCGATGCGGTCTTTCATGGACAGGATCTGCAAAATACGTTTTTTACCGTATTCTTCAATTTCCCTCTCATGGTAGCCGCCCAGCCGGAATGAACCGTCCGCAATGGAAGCCGTCAGTTCGGCGATAATCTTCTCCCTATGGGCAAGCAGGAATCGTCCCTGCCTTGACCTCTTACGACCGGTTCCGCGAAGTACCGAATCGAATGCCTCCGACATATTGGAGTATTCGATGATTTCCTCGATAATATATCCTTCCCTGCGCATAAGCTATTGGTTAATAAACATGAAAGATAAGGGCCTTCCTTTCCCCGGATCTGACTTCTTCGAACTGATAACAGCCTACCAAACTCCACCCGACGCGTGATTTTTCAGCTTTCCACCCTAATGGGTGCTGTTGCTGTGGCTTGCTTCCCTCGGCACCGCTTCGGGGACACGTCCCCGGTGCTGTACGCCGATTAATTAGATTTCCAGACGCGAGCCGATATTCGCATTCGTATTCGAAGCATCGTTATTCGCATTCGCATTCGACACACCGCCATTCGCGTTCGCATTGTTGTACCCGCGATAGACCACACGGACTATCGGGAAGCTCCACCGGGTACAAAGTTACTGATTTAACAGGCAAAATGAGCTAAAGCATTACACTATCCACCAAAATAGGGCCGACAATATGCCGCCTATGACGGTAAGAGACCAGTCTATCCAGTCCCAAAGTCCGCCTTTCAGTTTGTCTTTCAGTTCCAGACAGGAGGCTGCGACAGCTGCAGCATAGAGCGCTGTCCACGGGGTGAAGGCCAAAATGCCTACCAACAAACCGCCAATAAGGTGTTTGTAGCGGTTGCTTTGTTTGAGAAATTCGATAATTTTGTTCATAACGGGTTGTTTTTAAAAATTGTTTTGTATATTTGCAGTGAGGAATAGCGTTAGATGTTCAGAACGGGATTGTAGTTCCCGGAGCTTGCGTCTTTCGCTATTCTTTCTTTTTTATATGTTTGTATAATTCACCTCCTTCTGAAAGACTGTGCAGCGTGTATTCGTGCCAGTCGTATTCCCGAACTATTATCAGTGCTTTTTCACCTCTTACTTCTATCTCGAAAATGTGCGATTGTATGAGGTGTGGAATACCTTTGTGGTTATCTGCTGTTCCCAGGTATTTGGCTTTGGCAAATACATTCTTTATATCCAGAAGCATGAGGTTCTTTTCATGGTAGAACTTGTATGGCTGGTTGGTCCATTCTTGAAGCGTGCGTTTTGATATGTTTACCGGGAATGGGAATTCATTATTCGTGATAACTGTTTCCTGCAATGGCTTGGCTTGCTTCTTTATCTGTTTGGCATCTGCATTGGCCAATGTTCTTACCAGTTTGCATGCGGCGCACAATTCATTTTCCGGAACGAAGACCAGTTTCATATTTCCGTTGTTCATATCGCAATCCTTACAGCGCTTGATGGTGTATGGATTATAGTCGGGCATCGTCTTTTGTTCCATGCCTGCATTGAACCGGAACATTCCCTTTTTGTCAACTTCCAAAGCTGATTTCCCCCTTGCCATGGCCTCTTCGTGGTCTGTAGGCGGATACTTGGATTTGCGTACCTGGACCACGGAACAGCGGCAGCCCCATCCGTTAGGAGGATAGAATTCTGCCCAGAACGGGTCTGAAGCCGGGAGTGTGATGCCGGCCATTTCTGCATGGGTGGGACGTACCTTTGCATCCCCGGCCGTGCGGTACTGTAGATAATAGCGGTCGCCGTCCTGCATGAACCGTTCCCATTTGGCTGCCATTTCAGCCGAAGCCTGTACAAAGGTGAATTCAGCCCGTAGATAGTTTGAATTGTATGTTTCGTCGATCTTCCGGACATCATTCAAAAAGCGTTCGAACGTCTTTCTATTGCCGTTTTCATCCAACAGGGAGGGAAAGGCTTCATTCAGTTCATGGAAGGTCTTCAAGCCGGAGAATACATAGTTGGAACGCTCCAGCCGCTTGCGCATGGTCTCGGACATTTCCACCTTTCGGAATGAACCGTTCAAGACAGAAGAATGAGCTTCTATAAAATCCTGCGCTTCTTCGGATGCCAGGATACCTATTTCAAGGTTTGCCCCTTCTTGCCGGAACAGCACCTTCATCATGCGGTCAAAGCGTTCCGTGAGCTTGTCGCGCATGAGTTTTGCCTCGTCCTCCATGGAGAGGCATAGTTTCTGTTTGCCCAACAGGTGGGCATACCGCTGGTGCAGCCCCGAATAATCATCGGGGCTCAGTCGAAAAAACGGGACAGCGTTTCAGCCGGTTTGCCGTCTTTCTTTTTTTTCGGTTCTGTCGGGTCCGGCTCTTCTTTCGGTTCCTTCTCCTCGCACGGGATACCGTATTTTTCCTCAAAGTACTGAGGCTTTACCTTGTAGTGTTGCAGTACCATTTCCTCGTAAGCTTTCTGCTGTTCGGGCGTGTAGTCAATGGAGTAGTCCCAATCGAAGCGCAGCCCTTTAACAGGGAACCCGTGGCGCACCATGCGCGGAATGAGCTGGTTGTTCACTATATCCCGAAGCATATCACAGTCGCTTTCAACCAGGTTCTCGAACACCTCGAGGTGTGTTTTTGATTGTGAGAGGCTGCTGCCGTCCTCGATGGTCATCGTCTGTCCGATGATGAGCTTTTACAGTTCCGAGTTGGCGCGATCGATGCGTTTGTCATAGACATTGAATGCGTCCCCCTTGCCGCTTTCCACAAATTCGATTTCGGTTTCCATTCCTGCCACCATGGAGAGGGCGGTTCCGGCTTCACGCAACATCTTGTCGAGACGGTCAATCTCTTTCTGATCGCGCGAAGTGGTGCGTGCTATACGCATGGGCATTCCGAATATTTCCCCGAAGGTGTCCCAAAAGGCCAGCATGTTCTTTTTGGGAATAGTCTGTGAAGCAGCCTTGAGATACAGCCCGAGGTCGTCGGGCCTACCTGCCTCAATGAGCCAGTCGGAAAAAGGAGGCTGGCGGTAGTCTATACCTGTAGTCCAGTCCTGCCCGAGGTCGGTAATGACACGCCCATACTCAGGAATGACATGTTTGCGCGGAATAAGCTTCACATCCGAATAACAGATGCAGCCGTCGCCGTCAGTGCAAAGGTCGCCCAATTCGATGAGCGAATGTCCCCAGTAGATTGAATCAAGTGCATAGCGCATGAGCTGCTTGAACCAGGACTGGTCAAAGAAGTGAACCGCTTCCTCGTTCTCATCCCCTTTCATATCCACGATTTTGAAAGAACGTGCCATGACAAAACCTCTGCGCTGCTCCACACACCCGGAGAGGTGAAGGTCTATTTCCGCGTCCCGGTAGATGTCGTACAGGCGCTGGCGGCTGGGACTGTCCACATTGATGGCATACTGCCAGGCATCGCGCCAGTTCTTGATGTCCTTCCGGGTGAGTGCATCGGTGGTGCGTTGCAGGTCGATGACCATTTTCTGCACCCGCTTGATGTCTTTCCCCTTGGCCAGATTAAAATTGCCGTATGGCGTTTGCAGTACGTTTTTCGGTTTATTGGAAAACATACCGCTGAAAAAGTCTTTAATATCCATAATCCTACCAGTTATGATGAAGCTGCTTCTGACAGCTGTAAACAAATGAATTTCCGGACGGAAGCCCATCTTCTCCGACAGCCAAAGGCAAATCAGGGACAATTTTTCCGGCCTGTACGCCTTCAAGCCACTTGATGGCCCGTTCATACCGTTCCTTGCGTATCTCGCTTCCCATCTTTTGCGGCATGGCTGCACTCATGTGGTAAAGTGAAATGTCGCAGGTGTACATGACAATGAGGCGGTTCCGATGTTCATCCTGTGCAGAGAAAATGGCCGTACAGTCGTATTTCGGCCGTAGATAACCGGCAATTTCTTCCCGGGCTTCCGCTTCTGCATTGGTACGGTTTTCCGGGCTTACCTGCGAGATAACCTTTAATGCGTTGTCGCCGATGACAACTTTGTAATCTTCTTCTGTAATGAACATGACTTTACTTTCATTTAGTGATGAACAATGCCATTTTTTCTATATCCCGGATAGTGGTTCCCTTGCGGAAACGGTGGCGGTGAATCAGTTCACAGATGTTCCTTTTGGGGACAACTTTCAGTTTGCCACCCATATACAGGACGTAGTACTTTCTTCCGTAGAGCTTGGCGTACTTGCAAGCACGGGCAACGGCACGTTTATAGCGCCATGCAAAAATCATTCTTTTAATCAGCTGTATCATGTTACCATATATTTTTGGCGGTCGGCCTTTTACCGAACACCGGTTGAAAACTCTCCTGCCTTGAATTGCGCTGCAGCATCCAGATGGCTTCCTCGTCGGCATCCGGTGCATCATCGTGAATACGGCTGCCACGCTCCAGTGCCAAGGTCTGTTCGATTCCGGTCTGCATATCCGGCGATTCTTTCAACTTCTCATTGTAGAATACGAAACCGCGTTCCCATAATGGTGACACCGCTTCGATGCGCTGGAGCTTGTCCGGTTTCTTTCGTTTGTCCGGCATGATGGGCAGTTGGTATCCACGCAGATTCCCTTCTGCCTCAAACTCATCCAGAATGACATCCTGCATGAAGTTCGCTTCCATAAAGAACTGGACGGCTGCCGTATCACGTGTACGCTCGTAGAGGTCGTAAAGCCACCGTACCATTCCTGAAACGGTATCCTGCCGGACGTAACAGTCTATAAGGTGCAGTTCCTTCCCAATCTTGCCCCAAAGGCGGCAAGCCTTGTAGTCGTTGGAAGTGGTCGATTTGAAAGAGGGGTCGGTATAGCAGACCAGCATTTCATACTTGGATAGCCTGGGCAGTTTCTTGTAACGAATCCAGTCTGCCCGAAAAATAGTTCCGTCCACGATGGGGTTGTGCATCATCTCCTTTTCCCATGCCCGGTAGCCTACGAAATCCCTGTATTCCTGCGCCTCTTCTTTCGTCCATTTTTCGCGCCATACCGGTTCTCCGTTCTTGTCTATTGCCTTGATGACGGATACATGTACCCCTTTTGTCTTGGTGAGATTGGCCAGCACCGAGTTTTTAGAAATGAGGTTCCCGACCATGATAAAACGCCCCCGGCCCACATCCAGTGCACCAAAAAGGGCTTCTTTCACCCAGTCTGTAATGTCATGCACCCGTTTCTCATTGCGGCACAGTTCGTCGTCATCCAAGTCATCGATGACGATGTAGTCCGGACGTGCTTCCCGGTCTCGCAAACCACGTGGAGACTGTCCGCGTCCGCAAGCCAGGAATTTCACCCCGTTGGCCGCCTTGAACTCCCCATCCTGCCAGGAGGCATTCCCCTGCTGCTTGCCGAAGTCGGCAATGATGCGCTGGTTATGTTCCAGTTCTGCCTGAATATCTCCCAGCAGACGTGTGGCTGAGTCCTCACTTTTGCCGACCACCACCATGAAGTTGATGAGACGTTTGGGCTGGAACATCAGCCACAGCGGAACAAAAATGTCCATGTGTGTGGACTTGGCATGGCCACGCGGCCACATGAATACCGCTTTCAGGTTGGGTGTGCCTTTTACTTTAGCCGCTGCCGCATTGTGGAACGGTGCATTGTGGATGGTGCGTATGACTTCCCCGGTGGTTTTGTCACGCAAGGTGAGAAAGTGGGGGAAGTAATATTCACAGAACGCGGCATAGTTACCCTGCAGACGCAGAATACGCCTGTCCTTTTGTGCCGGTGTCTCGCCCGCGAGCAAAGCCGTATCCGTGATGGACTGCACTCTTTTACAGTGTTCCTTCCACTGTTCGTATGCCTGTTTCTTTTCCGCTGCTGTTGCCATAGCCGTTTTATTTTATGCCCATCTGTTCGGTGATATACAGATCCTGGTACTTGTTGATTGCCCTGACCAGTTCCGGAGTCACTTCCGGGTCGATGGTTGAACGGTATTCAATCCATTTGGAGAATGCCATGAACACTTCAATGACATCCACTACGTTGGCCTTCTTGTCTAACTTTTCAATCACCGCCGAAAGTTTGGCCAGTTTGTCCCCGAGACCAGCTACAAGTGCAGGGTCGTTCGATTCGTTGACTTGAGTAATGAGTGTATCAATGGTGAGCAGGAGTTTGTTCACCAGTTCCGGCCGGGTGACGTTCTTTGCCGCCCTTGCTTCTTTCCACCCTTCGGAGGTACACCATTTGGATATGGTGACACGAGACACGTCCACCTTTTCCGCAATTTCAGTCTGTTCCATGCCGGAAAGGAACAGTGAGCGTGCAAGAGATTTTTTCTTTTCGATTTCTGCCTTTGTCATATTATAAAGAATATAGGTTTGAACGGCAGGTATTGGAATGACTGTACACCTGCCCGATTTGTTCGCAAAGTTGTCCGCTTATCGGTTTGCCGCCAAAATAATGTGTAACGGTTTCATAGAAGTGTGCAACCGTTGCACACTTTTTTGGCTTCCCGGTAAGTGCTCTGTAATATTGCAGCGCCAATGCATAAAGGCGTGGCATGAGAAAATGAGTAAACGTGTAAGAATTTCAAACGACAGCCTGAACAGTTACGGAAGCCGCGTGCTGACATCGGGCATGAGTGTGGAGCAGTACTGCCGGAATCCGGTACTGCTGTACATGCACCAGCGCGGTAGCGTGATCGGTTATGTGAAGGATATCCGGGTGGAAGACGGCGAGGTGACCGGTGAACCCGTGTTTGACGAGGCGACCGACCTCAGTAAGAGGTGTAAGAAACAATTTGAGTTCGGCAGCCTGAGAATGGTAAGTGCCGGCATAGATATCCTGGAACTGAGCGAACAGCCCGAACATCTACTGCCGGGACAGACTTGTCCGACCGTGACCAAGAGTAAACTGTACGAGGTCTCTCTGGTGGACGTTGGTTCTAACGATGATGCCATCATATTGATGAAAGACGGTAAACAAATCACTTTGGGAAGGGACGGGGAATGTCCCTTGCCATCAATCAATAATCAAAAAACAGAAGAAGAAATGGAACTGAAACTTTTGGCCCTTCAATTGGGGCTGCCGGAAACGGCGACGGAGGCTGATGTAACCCGGGCATTGAATGACCTGAAAGCAGCCAAGGCAGAGAATGATTCCCTGAAGCAAGAAAACGGGAAGCTGACTTTGGCCCGTATCACTGGTCTTGTAGAAAAGGCAGTGGTGGAAAAGCGTCTGGGAGAAGACAAGAAGATACAGTTTATCGAACTTGGCAAGAAGGTTGGTGTCGATGAACTGAAGAATGTGCTTGATGCCATGCAACCACAGGTGAAGATTTCCACTGTATTGAGCTATCAGGGCGGCAAGCAGCAGGCACAGCCGTCCACCTATGCCAAACTGAGCGATGTCCCGAGTGATGCGCTGCTTGAAATGCGCGAGCATAACCCGGAGGAGTACAAGCGCCTGTACAAGGCTGAATACGGCATGACCTGTGAAATTTGAAAACCTTTAAAATGAAGAAAATGGGAAAAATTGTAATGCTTTTGACGGCACTTCTGTTCAATACGCTGACAGGTGTCGTGTGTGCTTCGGTATTGGGATTCTCTCCGGTGGCCGGAGCTGTGGGAATGAATGCGGTGGCAGCCTTTATGGGAATGGCCCCGCAAAGTACTTCAATACTCCGTGAAGGGGTTTATACGGAAATCTGGACAGGGGAACTTGTTAAGGTGCTCCGTGCCGGACTGGAAGGAACCTGGCTGTCAGGAATCCCCGACCAAAGCAGTATCGTGAATAACGATGTGATTCACCTGGTAGAAGTTGGTGTAGATCCGGATGTCTTGATAAACAATAAAACCTATCCGATTGATGTGCAGGCTTTGGAAGACAAGGATATTGCCATCAAGCTGGACAAATTCCAGACCAAGGCTACGCCGATTACAGACGATGAGCTTTATGCCATCAGCTATGACAAGACCGCCCGTGTGAAAGAGGGACATGCCAACAGTATCAATGATGCGAAGTTTACCAAGGCGGCCCATGCGCTTTGTGCGAACAAAAATACGGAAACTACTCCGGTGCTTAAGACTACCGGCGAGAAAGATCCGGCTACAAACCGTCTGCGCCTTACCGTGAATGACCTTGTGGAAATGAAGCGTGCCCTTGACAACCTGCGCGTACCGTCAGACGGCCGCAGACTGGTGCTTTGCCCCGACCATGTGAATGACCTGCTGCTGACCAGCCAGGCATTCCGTGAACAGTACAATATTGACCGCAACAGCGGCAAGGTAGGTAACCTTTACGGCTTTGAAATCTACGAGTATGGCAACAACCCGCTTTATACTACAGCCGGAGTGAAGAAGGCATTGGGTACAACGGCAGAAGCCGGTGAATTTCCGTGTTCATTTGCCTTCTACAAACAGAGGGTTTTCAAGGCAACAGGTTCTACCAAGATGTATTATTCCGAGTCAAAGAATGACCCGTTGAACCAGCGTAACCTGATTAACTTCCGCCATTACTTCATCTGCATGCCCAAGAAAGAGGATGCCGGAGTGGTAATGATGAGCGGCTATCAAGCATGATGATTATGGCAAAGTTGAAATATCTGGTAATACACTGTACGGCAACCCCGGAGGGGCGTGAGGTATCATCGGCGGACATCCGCAAATGGCATACTTCTCCGGTTGCCCAGGGAGGAAGAGGATGGAAGCAGGTTGGCTATACCGACCTGTTCCACCTGAACGGAGGCGTGGAACGTCTGGTAGAAAACAATGAGGATGCACAGGTGGACCCTTGGGAAGTGACCAACGGAGCCAAAGGATATAACAGTGTAAGCCGTCACATCGTGTATGCCGGAGGCGTGGAAAAAGACGGTAAGACCCCGAAAGACACCCGCACTGGCTGCCAGAAAAAGGCACTGGAGAAGTATGTGAAGGATTTTCATCGGAAATTCCCTGATGTACGCATTATAGGACACAACGAACTGGCAGCGAAAGCCTGTCCGAGCTTCGATGTGCAGGAATGGTTGAAAGAAATAGGTATTAATCAATAATAAAACCGGGTGGTATGGACTTGAGCGAATTTATGAACATTATCCTTGGCGGCGGCCTGGTTGGTACGGTGGCGACCATTGGCTCCTTGCGGGCTACTGTGAGAAAAGCGAAAGCGGAAGCGATGAAGGCCGAGGCCGGTGCAGAGGCCATGCGCATAGATAACGCCGAACATGCCACCCGCATTTTGATGGAAAATATTGTAAAACCTCTAAAAGATGAATTTTGTGAAACAAAGAAAGAACTGGCCCGCAATACGCGCGAGATGGCCCGTCTTAGAAAAGCTATTGATACAGCCGGAAACTGTCCTCATCGTGACGATTGCCCTGTGCTTGACAGGTTGCGCGAGTCACCGAAAGAGCATGAACCGGGAAGTCCGGACGGAATCGGCAAGCGCCGACAGCGCGAGCGGAAGCCGACGGGCGGGACTGGTGATGGCGGGTATACCGGCGAGTTCGGTGAAGCTGTCTATACCTGCGGACAGCCTCCGTAAACTTCCTGAAGGTGCCGTGTACCGTGGCAAGAGCGGACAGGCGAATCTGACCGTAGGCAGCGACGACAGCGGGAACATCGTGGCCGAAGCCTCGTGTGACAGTCTGCAGCAGCTGGTGCTATGGTATGAAGAAGAGCTGGCGCGTATCCGTAGCGAAACCAAGAGCGAAATTTCAAATGACGTTCAAACGGTAGAAAAACGCCCTCCGAACCGGATGCGGACGTTTATCACAGGTGTATTGGCCGGCTTGCTTGTCGGTATGTTATTAACAATGAAACTGAAAAAAAGATGAACAAGAATTTCATGTACGGCATAGGAGCCGTAAAGTATAAGGATTTCACAATCGGGTATATTGAAAAGAACTCGTTTGACCTGGGCGGCAAGAAACCCGAGGCCGCGAAGATCGAGGCCGAACAGGTGCAGGGTGCCCCGGTGCTGGTCATCCCACAGAGTAACGGCGGCATCGCCCCGACGTTCAATGTGATCCAGATGAACTATTCGAACCTGCACAAACTGCTTGGCGGCAGCCTGCATTATAAGAAAGAAGATTTGGAAAAGAAAACTCCGATCGGTTGGACAGCCCCGTCGGAGGTGCTTGTCATGCAGGGACCATGGGAACTCTCCCTCGTGTCCGGACAGAGCGTACTGATTCCCAACGCCACGCTACTTTCCAATCCTGCAGGCAAGCTGACCCTTACGGAAACCTCCAAGATAGAGGTTACGCTCGAAGTGGCGATGCCGGAGGACGGTTCGCAGCCTTACGGCGTGTTCGATACGGAAGCAATACCGGACGAGTGGGGGCAGTACAAGCTGCCGCCGGCGGAAGCCGCGGCTGCAGCATCGCTCCAAAGCGAGGAGGGCTAACGTATGGCTGACCGGCTGGAACAACTGATAGAGATGGAGTGTGCGGACGCGCTGCTTGACAGTGGCGTGTCCGTTTTGCTTAAAAGGTGGAAGTTTCCGTGGCTGAAACGCCCGGTGGAGGTACGTGTGACGATGAAGCGTCCGAGACTGCGGGGTCAGATATTGTTGGCCAGGGAATATCTGAAGATGGGTATCAACCCCGACTGGCAACCGAAGGACAAGGCCGAGGAACTGGCCTTTGTGGCGGAGCATGGCAAGGCCGTGAGCCGTCTGCTGGCCTATACGGTATGCCGGGGCTACGTGTCGCGGCACGTGGGTATCGGGGTGACGGCATGGGTGCTGCGGAACTTTGTGGAGTGGCGCTATCTGACGGCTATGTTCCGGACATTCGAGCGTCTGATGGGCACGAAGGATTTTATGCGTATTATCAGCTCGACAGCGCGGGCGAACCCGATGACTCGAGACTGAGCCAGGCAAGGAAGGGGAGTTAAGAACCCGGTATGAGGGTTCCCATAGCCCTTTCGGCTTCGTGTGGCAGATAGCGAGTGCAACGGGCTGGAGTGTGGACTACATTCTGGACGGTGTGAATTACCAGACGCTGATCATGATGCTGAACGACGCGCCGCGGTATGTGCGGAAAAAGCAAGGCGGCGGAAACGGTGCTCCCAGACCGGAACACAGCGCCGAGGATGAAGCGAACGATATAGTAGGATTTTTTCAAAGCAAACTGGAATGAGCAAACCTGTAGAAGTTGAATTTTTGATGAAGGACAAACTCACGCCCGGCATGAACAAGGCCGAGCGTGAGGCGCTGGAACTGCGTAATACCGTCAGACTGCTGGAGGCTGAACTGGAAAGGCTGCGCCTTGCCGGGGAGACGGCTGCCCCCAATCTGGACCAGAGTGCCAATATCGCGCAGATCCATGCACTGGAGAAGCAGCTTGAGGAATTGCGTGGCAAACTGAAACTGCTGCAGGAGGAATCGGAATCCGTGCAGGTCACCCCTGCAGACATGCCCAATGCACAGCGCCAGTTCAACGGGCTTCACAACAGCATCCAGCAGATGGCACGTGAAATGCCTTCTTTGGCCATGGGACCGCAGATGTTCTTTCTGGCCATATCCAACAACCTGCCGATTTTTACGGACGAACTGGCCCGTGCCCGTAAGGAATATGATGAGCTGCAGAAGTCAGGCAAGAAAGGCACACCGGTATGGAAACAGGTCCTGTCCTCGCTCTTTTCCTGGCAGACGGCCATGACCACCGGCATCATGCTGCTGGTAATGTACGGTGATGAAATCTGGGATTGGACGAAAAACCTGTTCAGTGCCAAAAAAGGCGTGGATGAATTCAACATATCACTCAAGGAAATGACCGAGATAGAGAAGGACGGCCGTGCCCAGATGGTGCGTACCCGCTTCGAACTGAAATCGGTCATCGATGAAATAAAGAACTTCACCGGCAGCAAGGAACAGGAAAAGGCGAAGGTAGAGGAACTGAACCGCAAGTACGGGGAATCTTTCGGGTATTATAAAACACTTTCCGAATGGTATGATACCCTTATCCAAAAGAGCGAGGACTATGTACAGGTTCTGCTGCACCAGACCAATGTCCAGAACCTTGTAAAAAAAGCTGCAGAAGCCGATGAAGAGGTGAATAAAATCAAGGCGCAGAAACCGGAAGAGGCGGAAAGCGCCATGGGTTTTTTCGGGAAATGGGGACAATATATCATACAGTCAAGCATGGCAGAATCCGGGCAGTTCTATGACGCACAGGCTGCCATTAAGAAACATGATCAGGAAGCTTATGACATACTGTTGAAAAATGCCGAAAACAAACGCGACGGTTATCTGAAAAAAGCGGAGGAAGAGGTAAAGAAAGCGGCAGAAGCAGCCAAAAAAGGAAATATCGGCGGACATATCGACCCCAAGCAGTCCGGGAAGAATCCGGAAGCGGAAGCCAAGCAACGGCTTGCCATAGAGCGCAGGCTGGCGCAGGATCTTGCCGCCCTGCAGGCCGAGAACCGGAAGGAAGAGATAGACCGTATGCAAGCCGGTACCGAAAAGAAACTGGCACAAATCGAATATGACTATAACGCCCGGAAAGAAGAGATAAACCGGCAGGAAGCCGACTGGAAGCGTGAGAACAAGGAAGCCGGTCTTTCCACCGGAGATAACGGACTTACCCGGGAGCAACAGGATGAACTTGAAAAAGCCCGTGCCTCAAACACCGAGTCAAGGAAAAAAGCGGAGGCGGACGTGTACAGGGAAGAGGCGGAAGCCATGCGTGACTATCTGAAGGAATACGGGACCTTCCAGCAGCAGAAACTGGCCATCGCTGAAGAATATGCCGAGAAAATCCGCAAGGCACAGTCCCAGGGTGAAAGGCTGACTTTGGAGAAACAGCGTGATGCGGCTGTGCATAAAGTGGATATGGAAGCTCTGACCCAAAAGATAGACTGGGGAGCAGCATTCGGGGATTTGACAGGCCTGCTTGCAGACCAGATGAAGAACCTGCTTGGCGAGCTTAAACAGTATGTCAAGACGGATGAGTTCAAAAAAACGGGAGCCGCAGACCAGCAGGTCGTCTACGATGCCATTGAACGTATTCAAAGCATGCTTCCCGGTGGTAACGGCACATTGGATTTTGCCCGGTTACAAACGCAGATGCACGCTTTGGGGGATGCCGTAACACGTGTGCAAAATGCGGAACTGCAGCAGGAAGCGGCATTCGCCCGGTTAAAAGCGGCGCAGACCGATTACAACAAGGCTCTTGAAAGCGGTAACCAGGCAGAAATAGAACGTACCAAAATCGCTCTTCAAACGGCCCAATCGTCCAGTGCTTCAGCTGACGAAGAATACCTGAACGCCACCTCTGAAATGAAGGCGCTTGCCGGGGAGGTGAAAAGTGCCTCCCGGGACACGGTTGACGGGTTGAACATGGTATCCAACGGATTGCACGGCTTTGCAAGCGGAACCTTGCAGGGATCATTTGAAGGAATCCAGAATATGCTTACCGGTCTGTCAAAACTGAATATCGGAGGCAAGGTCGGTGATGCCATCAGCCGGATGTCCGAGACCCTGTCAAGTGCCGGAGTCATCGGGCAGATCATATCGGCCATTCTCTCCATACTGGATTTGCTGAAAGACGGTATTGGCCCGATTATCTCATCATTGATAGACACCATTTTCAATGCGATAACCGGAATACTCGACAATATCCTCAGCGGAGACCTGTTCAAACAGATAGGCGGTTCCCTTGTGAAAGGTATCGGGGGATTGCTGAACACGGTGTCTTTCGGAGGTTTCAACAAACTGTTCGGCATCGGTGGGAACGCCAGGGAAGTGCAGGCGGCTATAGACCGCCTTACAGACCGGAACGAGAAACTGCAGACCTCCATTGAGGACCTGACCGATACCATCAAGGCAAGCAAGGGGACTAAATCGGTGGAAGCTTACCGGGATGCTTACAAATACCAGAAAGAGACGAATGCAAACTATCTGCAGATAGCGCAGGAACAGGCACGCTACAGCAAAAGCCACCACTCGTGGAACTACTACTGGGGTGGTTTCAACCAAGCACAGATAGACAAACTGAGCGGACAGATCGGCCGCCGGTGGGACGGGAACCTGTGGAGCCTGAGCCCGGAGGAGATGAAGGCGCTGCGCAGCAACGTGGACATGTGGACGCAGATACAGAATACCGGTAAGGGCGGCTATGGCGGGCGACTGACCGAGAAGCTGGATGACTACATAGACCAGGCCGGCAAGCTGGAGGAACTGACCGACCAGCTGTATGAAGGGCTGACGGGCATTTCATTCGATGGTATGTACAGCAGCTTCATCGACAACCTGATGAACATGAAGTACGGTGCCAAGGATGCGGCGGAGGATATATCCGAGTACTTTATGAAAGCCATGCTGAGTAACAAGATAGGCGAGCTGTATAGCGAGAAATTGAAAGGCTGGTGGGAGAAGTTCGGCAAGGCCATGGAGGACAACGAACTGACCGAGGCGGAACGGAACGCGCTGATGGAAGAGTACATGCAGTATATGGATGAAGCCCTTGCCCTGCGTGACAACCTGGCGGCGGCCACGGGCTACGACAAGACCGAAGCCGGCGGCACCAGTCAAAGCGCGAAAGCGGGCGGCTACACGGCCATGACGTATGACCAGGGCACGAAGCTGGAGGGGATGTTTACCGGCGGTTTGCAACATTGGTCGAGCATGGACGACCGGCTGGAAAGCGTGTCGGAGAAGATGGACACGGCCGAAGGCCACCTGGCCCGGATAGCCGAGAACACCGGTGTGAGTGCCGGCCACCTGGGCGAGATAAAGGATGAGATAAAGAAAATGATACGTGACGGACTAAAAGTGAAATGACATGGCAGATATATTGGGCGGGCTGGTGCTGGTGAACGGCACGGACATCTGGACGGAATACGGCGTGTTCCTGGTGGAGGACCGGCGCGGTGGCATGGATAACCTCTCGGCGATCCTGACCCCGAGCAAGACGAAGAAGGAGACGGCCGTGGACATACGGGAGGAGGACGGGGAGAAATACAGTGCGGTCCTTACCCCGAGGAACGAGGCGCGTGACGTGACGCTGCACTTTGCCCTGTATAACAAGACAAAGGAGGGATGGCTGCGGAAATACTTCGCGTTCATCAATTTTCTGAAAAAAGGGAAGGACGGGTGGCTCGACATCGCGTTTCCCCAGCTTGATCTGACCCTGCACGTGAAATACACGGACAGTCCGAAGTTCACCCCGCTGACCTATTTGTGGAAGGAAGGGGTCCACGCCGGGAAATTCAAGGTGAAGTTCCGCGAGCCGGTACCGATTATATAACCATTCAAAGACGATTCGAATATGCTTCTAACGATATACGATAAAGCCGGGGCCAAGCGTGCGGACGTGGCTGCAAGTGACAGTTCGACGCAGAGCAAGGAGGTGCAGGGCGACAACGTGCTGGCGCTCTCCTTCACGCATTATGCCCATATCCCCCTTGATGTAGGCGACTTCACGGACTACATGGGCGAGCGGTACTGGCTGACGGAGCGGTACACCCCGAAAGAGAAAAGCGGGAGCGAGTGGGAGTATAACCTGAAGCTGTACGGTATCGAGAGCCTGATCAGGCGTTTTCTCGTGCTGGAGACAACGGACGGCGACACCAATCCCCTGTTTACATTGACGGCCACGCCGCGGGACCATGTGGCGATGGTGGTGAAGGCCATCAACGACGGCATGGGTAACATTACCGACTGGAAGGTGGGGCAGGTGGACGGTACCGATCTTATCGTGATCGACTATGAGGGCATGTACTGCGACCAGGCTTTGAAGGAGATCGCCGGCAAGGTGGGAGGCAAGGCCGAGTGGTGGGTCGAGGGGCAGACGGTAAACGTGTGCCGTTGCGAACACGGTGAGGAGATCACGTTGGGATACGGCAAGGGGCTGACCTCCCTGGAGCGGGATACGAGCAATACGGCGAAGTTCTACACACGCCTTTTCCCGATCGGCAGCAGCCGGAACATCGACGCCGAGAAGTACGGCAGCCCCCGTCTGATGCTCCCCGGAAAAAAGAAGTACGTGGAGGTGGGCGTGGACGAGTACGGTATCTATGACCACTACGAACAGGCCGCCTTCAGCGATATCTATCCCCGGCGGGTGGGAACGGTAAGCAGTGTCCGCAGTGAGGAGGTGACGGACGAGGAAGGTAAGGCCTTTACCGTCTATTACTTCAAGGACGGCGGGATGGATTTCGATCCTAACGATTATGAGTTGGCCGGTGAGACGAAACGCGTCTCCTTCCAGAGCGGTGACCTTTCCGGGCTGGGAGAGGGGGACGACCATTATTTCGAGGTGAATTTCGATAGCGCCACCCGTGAGTTTGAGATCATCACGATCTGGCCTTACGGTGATGATACGCAGCTTCCGGGCGGCAAGCTCGTCCCGAAGGCCGGGGACACCTATGTCCTTTGGAACATCCGGATGCCGGATAAGTATTACCGGCTGGCAGAGGAGGAATTTGCGACTGCGGTGGACGAATACAACAAGGACCACTGGCTGGATATCGCCGCTTACAAGGCTCCGACCGATCATGTGTGGATCGAGCAGCAGGAAGTCGATTTGTTTGTCGGCCGGCGTGTGCGTTTGGAGAGTGCCGAGTATTTCCCAAAGGACGGCTACCGCAGGAGCCGCATTACGAAGATCACCCGTAAGGTAAACCTTCCCGGGGAGATGGACCTGGAGATCAGCGACGCCCTGCAGGTATCGAAATTTGACAGGGTAAACGACAGTATAGGGGAATTGAAAAGCTATACGAAAGCCAAGGCCGAAAGTTCCGGGCTTCCCGATATTATCCGGAGCTTCGATAATACGCTGCCGACCGACAACAACCTTTTCTCGGCAAAAAGAAGCCAAAGGGAATTCCTGAGTAAACGCCATCGGGATACCGCTGCCGAGGTGATCGGTTTTCTGAAAGGGGCTTATTTTGGGGATTACAAAGCCGGTGAATCCGGAGGCAATGTTGACGGCGACGGGAACGCCGAGTTTCTGACGGCTGTTATCCGGGAATTGCTCCGCAGTACCCGTTTCGTGGACGGCATGTTCGGCGAGGGTTGGCAGATATGGATAGATAAAATAACGGGGCTGAGTAATCTCACGATAGACAAGGCGACCATCCGGCAGACGTTGGTGGCTCTGGAGCTGCTCATAGAAACGGTACGCAGCGTAAGGGGGCAGCTGGTTGTCTCCGCCGCCAACGGTAAGATCAAGACCGTGACCAAGGAGGGCAACAATTACCGCATCTCCTTTGAGCAAGAGAACACGTTCGTGGCGCACGACCTGATGCGCTGTGCCGTTTTTACGGGGGCGGAGATTCGGGGTTACTGGGTGGAAGTGTCGGAAGGCGATGCGGAAGGGATAACGGTACCCCAGAGGGAGTTTGGTGGGACGGAACCGAAGGCGGGCGATGAGTGTGTACTTATGGGTAACACGGAAAACCCGCTCCGGCAGAACCTGATCAGCATAGCAGCTACCGAGGACGGCCAGCCACGTGTTGACATACTGGATGGCGTGATGGCGAAAAACTTCAACGGCTGTTTGCGCTGCCGGGTGGGTAATCTTGACGGTATCAAGGACAGTGCTTTCCCGGCGAATAGCCAACCACACGGGAACGGTCTCTATGGCGACAACGTATATTTGAAAGGTACGTTCGTCCTCATGACCGGCGAGGATATCCTGACGAAATTTGAAATTACGGAGGGTAAGATACAATCAGCCGTGGAGGGTCTGCGCGACGAGGTGAGGGAGGAGCAGAGCTTTTTCGATAACACCACGTTTACCGAGGGGATGAGTAAATGGATAAGCGGGTACAAGGCCGCGTTCCTGACTTTCGGCGGCAAGTGGATTCTTGCCGGTAACAAACTGTTAGTATCGAGCGAGAACGGCAACGTGGAGGTCGTAAAGACCGGCAAGGTTCCTTACGTCAGGATAACGAACAGTTATATCATGCAGAAGAACGGGGATTTCCGCACGATTCCCGATTTCAAGGAGTTGAACGGGGACGGGCTTCGCATTCCGGGCTATGTCTACCTGTCCTTCCATTACAAGGTGATCGAGGCCGGACACCTGCGTATCGAGTTTGTCAATTCCAACAAGAACGGATACGAGAATTTCAACATGTTCGCTTACGACGGTGATTTGCCGGTCGGTGGGGAGAAGGTATTCAACCATTCCGGGCTGTGGAACGGGACCGGTGACTTCAAGCTGTCGTTCACGGGTGTTATCCAAGTGTCCTTGTTGGTGTTCTCGACAGACCGGACGGATGCCCTGGCGTATAAGTATGCCACGTTCTTCGACCAGTCGGAGAAGATGATCCGAATCGCGGCGGCGAATTTCGATAAGGACGGCAATGTGCTGGAGGCATCCTCCATTATCACGACGGCCAAATATAACAGGCTGATTTCTGTCCATTTCGATGAGAACGGGGAATTGCGGAATAAATCCGGGTTGGTGACTACCGCCAATTTTTCCAAGCTGTTCGCTGAGGGCGTTACAAGCAACGGGCTTGTAAAGAAGGCGGAACTGAATGTCTATGTCAAGCGTGACGAGTTCGGCAATCTTGTTTCCGGTGTCACCATTAAAGCCGACCAAATCAAACTGGAGGGGCTTGTTACGGCTAACGGCTATTTCAAGGTCCTCACGGACGGGAGTATCGAGACCCGGAACGCGAACATCAGCGGTACTGTCAAGGCGAGCGGCGGTAAGATTGGCGGCTTTACCATCGATTCCGGCCGTCTGTATTGGAAGAGCCGCGATTATTTCGGAAACGATTCCCGGAGTTTGAAACTGGGAGTCTCGAGTTCCTCGACGGAGGGATCGTGGACGTGGCCTTCAATGGCGCTACCAGTGGGCGGTTTGGCGTAAAATCAGTCGGGGCGACATCCGGTGGGGCCGCTATATACGCATCGATAGGCTCCTTAACCTACCCGGCCAGCGGTATGACCTATGCCGGGTTCTTTGTGGGTCCGGTAGATGTAAGGGATACCGGTAGCGGATTGACAAGTGATGTTTGTGCGTCGAAAGGGTTCCGGTACATCAAGAGCCGCAATTCCGACGGTACATACGTGTATAACGAGGGTGTGAACTGGGGGGATGGTGCCGCCCAGAATCCCGACCTTGACAAAATAAGACTTATCGTGAGGGGCGGCATCATAGTCGGCTATACAGGGGAATAAACATTTAAAACCAAAGAGATATGAAAGTTGACTTAAACAGGAGATTCAGGGGCTTTGACGGGAACGAGCTTGGCGGCGACAACATCGCCACCGCCGTAGCGGAGGCCCTGTTCAATTACGGAAAAGACAAACCGGTAGGCCGTGATGAGAAGTTCAAGGCTTACGTCCTGTGCCAGCGTATCATCCAGGGCGGTGGAATCCTGGAGATCACCACCGAGGAGGGTACGCTTATCAAGGAGGTATGTGGCGAGAGCCTGACGGCCGGCGGTTACGGCCAAGTTTATGAACTGATAGAGGGAGGGGATTGATATGGCACTGACAGAATCGGATATCGCCCAGGTTTTGGAGGCGGTCAAGGCGGAATCGAAGAGTGTCGAATCCCTTGAGACGGTCGGCTCGCTGAGCGGGGTCAAATCCCTGCCGGGACAGAAAGGTGACAAACTGGTGAACGTCCCGATCACCTTATTGAGCAAGCCAGCCGATGACGCGGCGGCCCGGGCGATCAAGGCCGCTGAAAGGGTGGAGGGATTGGCTCCCGAAATGGAAGCGGCCACCCAGGAGACAAAAAAGGCCATTCAGACGGCGGGTGAATCGGCGGCAAAGGCGGAGGCGGCCGCGAAGAAGGCCGAGGATGCGATAGCCCAAGGCTACAAACATAAGGAGATGAGTGAGGAGGAGTTTGAAAGTCTCCCGGAAAAGGACGGCAAGACCATTTACCTGATTTACGAGGAGGAATAGGTATGATAAGTGTTGGAAACAAAGAGGTGACAGCCATCCGTGTAGGCGAACGGGTGGTGGCGACGGTCTATATAGGGGCCAGGCTGGTTTGGCAAGCCATCCGGAGCTGTTTCGGCGCGGGCTTTTGGCGCGGTGACAAACCCTGGAGCCGAACGGATGGCTGGAAACGGATGAAATAACTTTTAAAGAATAACGATATGGCGAAAAAAGTGTATGACGAGGACGGTCTGGATATGCAGAAGACCGATTGGTCCGGTGACGAATCCACGGGTAATCTTCCGGTGAGCGGCCGGTTGGTGGAGAACTATATCAAAAGTATTGATGACAAGGCCACCCCTACGGAGGAGCTGGCCGCCGGTGAGACGAAAGCCCCCACGAGCGGCGCGGTGTTCGCCTCGCTGGTGGGCACCGTGACGAATATCGACGTGACGGACAGCGAGGACGGCACTCAGTACGTGATGACAGTCACGCAGAAGGATGGCGAAGGCGGGGAAAGCGACAGGGAGGTACGCTTTTCCAAGTATAGCGACGATGACAAGGTGGTGGTGAATATAGACCTGACCGATGCTTCGGGTTCCTCCTTGCCCGCTTCCCAGTATTTGTCGTTGGGTACCGGTTTCGTGGTGAGATATGCCGTTGGCGTGGGCACGGCCGGTGGCGGCGAGGTGAGTGGCTACAGCGACCTGAAGGCCAAGGTGGTCGTAAAACGTGGCTCCACGGTCCTTTCAGAATTCCAGGATGCGGAGTTTGTCGGCGTTACGGCCGGTCAGAGCTATACTTTTGACGCGTCGCCTTACCTGAAGGATGCCACGACCTACACCGTGCAGGTGGAGGCGCAGGCCGGTTATGATGGCGGTACGCTGATGAAAACCGCTACCGCCAGGGTGACGATGGTGGCTATGGAACTAAGTACCACTTATTCGGTTGGGAACGGACTTGCTGACGGGGGATACCGGAACGACGTGAACATCCCATTTACAGCTAAGGGAACGAGTGGCGAGAAGAACATCTACTACCGTATCAACGGCGGGCAGCCCTATACGCTTGGCCTGTCAGCCGGTTCCGGTGTCCAGCAGAAGAACGTCACCGTTGCGCTGAGTGAAATGCGGGAGGGCATGAACGTGGTGGAAGCCTATGCGCTGCACGAGAACTCCGGCGTGGTGAGCGAGATACACTACCTGACCCTGCTGAAAGCCGGGGAAGGTGTGACGGCCTATGCCGGCATGATGTTCAACCACCGGGCGGCAGGGTTCCAGCGTGACTGGAAGCACCCCGTACTGGAGGCAGAGCAGTTCACGGCGTGGAACTTCACGTATGCCGGCTATGACAGGGATGCGTACACGGCCCGTGTGAAAGTGACCAGCCGGGGCAGTGTGGTGAAGGAAGACCTGCTGCAGCGCGGTGAGACCGGCAGCTACGGGCGTACGAACGTGAACGTGGAACCGCTGGATTACCGTGTGTCGTGCGGTGATGCCGTGCTTGAGGTGCAGGTGAACACCACATCGCACCCCGACATTGAAGCCACGCTGGCACCGGATGCCGTGTGCACGTTCGATGCCTTCGGGCGAAGCAACACGGAAAACAACCCGGAAAGCTGGGTGAGCGGGGACAAACGGATGGAATTCCGTGATGTGCTGTGGAGCGTGAACGAATACGGCGCAGGAAGCGGCTGGCACAAGGACCGCCTGCTGCTGGCCGGCGGTGCGGGCATGACACTGACGGCAGACGGCGGTTATCGCCCGTTCAACGAGGCGGACAAGCCCGAGGGTTTTGCCATCCGCGACGTGGGCATGACGTTGGAGATAGAATACAGCACGGCCAACGTGACTGACACCGACGCGGAGCTGATCACCTGTCTGGGCACCCTGCAAAACGGCAACCGTTACGGGCTGGTGGTGACCCCGGAGGAGGCGAAGTTCCTTACCGGCGTGGTGACGGAGGCGATGGATGCCGGTCAGGTCCTGCGCTATGAGGACTCGGTGGGTACGAAGTTTGAACCCGGTAAGAATATCCGCATCACTTACGTGTTCTATCCGGACGTGGAGACCAACGAGCAGCGGACGCTGATCGGCTTCTATGTGAACGGGGAGGAGTCGGCCGCCTCGAAGTGGCTGGACAAGGTGAACTTCGACATCCGGAGCCAGCTGGAGTTTAAATCGGAGGGGGCTGACCTGAACGTGAAGAGCGTGCGCATCTATAACAAGGCGCTGACTTCGGACGAGGTGCTTAACAACTACATCGTGGACCGCAACCATCTGGAGGATGCCGACGGGGAACCGGGCGTGCGTTCGCTGGATGAGGACAACCGCGTGCTGAACGAGGGGGACACGGTGAGCATGGAGAAGCTGATGGGACTGATGAAGAAGCGGCGGAACTCGATCCTGGTACTGATAGGCACGGGCAGCGTGGGCAGTGAGGTGCCAAGCGAGAGCGACACGCTGAACGTGATGGATGCGCTGGCCCAGCTGAACAACAAGAAGGCCAACAAGCTGTGCCGGGAAGTTAGATTCTACAACGGTGAGAACCGGGCGCTGGACTGGATAGCCCGTGACATTTATCTGCGTATCCAGGGTACCAGTTCGGTGAACTATGCCCGCAAGAACCTGCGCTTCTACTTCCAGAAGACAGCCAGCGGTTACACGGCACGGATGAGCTACGGCGAGATAGACGGTAACGGGCAGCAGAGCAACCCGACAGCTACGGAGGGTAAGAAGAACCTGTTCCGACTGCGGGACAACTCGGTGGGGGCGAAACTCGCCTGTGCGAAGTGTGACTTTTCGGACTCCTCCATGACCACCAACACCGGTGGCGCGAAGTTCATCCATGACGGCATGAAGGAAATGGGTATCCTGACCCCTGCCCAGCAGTATGCCGCCGACCATGCGGATACGTGCAAGGAAGACATACGCTCGGCCATTGACGGCTTGCCCTGTGACCTGTTTGTGGCAAAGAGTGTGGATGAGGATCTGACCTACTACGGCCAGTACAACATGAACAACGAGAAGAGCGACAGCTACCCGATATTCGGCCAGGACAAGACCATCGGCGAAGAACAGTGGGGGACCGGTGATACGCTGAACTACCTGCAGGCGAACGGCGACCGGCCGAAGGAATACCTGCCCATCTGCATCGAGACGTTGAACAACTCGAACGACCTGTGCCTGTTCCGCTGGCTGCCGTCCACGGAGCCCGACCATACGGACTTCATGGATTTCAACTTTGACGGCGGTTTCGAGTTCAACCATCCGAAAGACGTGTTCTGGAACGATGGCGGAGGTGATGCCGAAGAAGAACCGAACATCAAGGAACACCTGGGCACCGGTGACAAGTACGACAAGATGTACAAGGCGCTTGACCGCATGATGAGTTTCCTTTATAAATGCGTGAAGGAAACGCCTGCCGGCAAGAATCTGGCCTATAACAAGGAGACGCACACCTTTGACGGGGTGGACTATGAGGATGACGGCAACAAGTTCCCGACGGCCAAATGGGTGAGCCCGACCTTCAAGGCGGAAGCCGGGAAGTATTTCAACCTTCCCAACCTGGCCGCCTACTACCTGTATGTACAGTTCAACCTGGGTGTGGACCAGCTGGCGAAAAATATGCTGGTGCGGACATGGGACGGCGTGATGTGGTGGATAACCTATTACGACGGTGACTGCCAGCTGGGTTCGGACAACAAGTCGTTCCTGACCGGGAAGTATGACGACAACCGGCAGACGAAGCGAGACGGGGCCTATGTGATGCAGGGACACAACAGCTGGCTGTGGAACCTGATACTGGGCAATATGGGCAATCTGCTGGAGGAAGTGATGACCAGGGGTGTGAACGGCGGTACCAGCTTCATGAGTGCCTTCAGCATCCAGAAGGCCGTTGACCATTTCGACACCGAGCAGATGAAGAAGTGGTGCAGCCGGCTGTACAACAAATCAGGCATCTTCAAGTATGTGTATCCGTTCCTGAACGAGATGCCGGTGGGGGCTGACGGTGCCAAACAGACGTATCCGCAGATCTACGGTCTGAAGGGTTCGTTGAAAGCTCACCGTAACTATTTCATCCAGCGCAGGTATGACCTGAAGCAGGTGGAGTACGGTTATGTCTCTACGCTGGGCGCCCAGTTCTACCAGAGTACGGCATCGCTGGACAAGGCATACAAACTGAAGCCGATGCAGTACCGGCTGACCATCCCGTACCGTGTGCAGCTTTCCACCAGCAACGGCGTGCAGGCCGACAGCGGCGTGGTGGATGCGGACGTGCTCCACTCCCTGCAGCTGACCCGTGCCTTCGGTGAGAACGACCCGCTGAAGATTATCGGCGCGGCCAAAGTCAAGGAGCTGGTGTGGCATGAGGACGCGTTCGCCATCGGATTCAATTTCGGCTTGCTTACCTCATTGGTTAAACTTGACATGAGCGTGGAGAAAGCCAGCGGTTATCGTAACGGTTCATTCATGGCCTCGACGAACGGCATGCTTCTTCTGGAAGAGCTTAATATGCGCAACAACCTGCTGGCACGGAATGGCGATAACGGCAACGTGACGACCTTGGACTTGAGCTGGCAGGGACGGTTGAAGAAGCTGGACGTGAGAGGCACGGGGCTTACCCGCGTGAAACTTGCCACCGGTGCGCCTGTTGTGCAGTTATGCTTGCCGGAAACGATAGAGGAACTGTTTCTGGAATATCTTCCCAGGTTGGCAGAGAGCGGATTGGTACTGGATGGCATCGGTAACGTGCGAGGCTACCGGTTCATGGGTTGTCCGGGCATTGACGGGTTTGCCATGCTGGAACGTCTTCATCAGGCCAAGTTGAACGGTAGCGGTAAACTGGAGCGTTTTGTCCTTGACATCGATATGGAGGATGACGGCAGGCTGCTCGGGAAATACTACGATTATGGTACCTATACCTCCACCGGAGCGATAGACAACCGTCATTCCGGATTGCGTGGCAGGCTCTGCCTGACAAAGTACATGGATGACGAACAGGCCGACCGGTATCGTGAGCGGTATCCGGAACTGGAGATCGTACAACCGGCCTACAGCATCATCGAGTCGGACGAAAGCGCTCCGGACGATGCCAACATTTCCAACCCGGACAACGAGACCGGTTATAAGTATGGCAATACTTACGTCATGAATGCCCACGTGGCGGCGATCCTCAAGAAGCGCCACCGTGTGCTTGCCAAGGTGACGAAAAAGCCCACGAGCCGTAAAGTGGAGATGGCGGGCCAGACGGTTGACGTGAACAATCCGGACGGCGAGATGACCTATTGTCCGTTGGATGATACCAGCAGTAATAAATACTACGATGGCAGCGCAGCCAAACTTGACAGCAGCGAGGGCGACTGGATGATGTACGAACCGTTCTTTTGGTCGAAAGGTGTCAATGACTACCTGAACGAGAAATATTACAGCTGTTACAGTTCCAACGGCCCTGACGATATGCCTCCTGTTCCGGATGTGACGGTGCTGACGTTGGACGACATCAAAGACACGCAGGGCGGTTTCCTTACAGAGCGCAAACTTTTGAGTGGCAAACCCACGTTGAAGGATTCTTATAGCACGGACAAGACCTATTCAGTCTGCAAGGTGGATGTACAAGGCTATAAGCGTGTACGTTTTCCGAGTGTTCCCGGTACGGGTTTGGTCGGCAGTCTATTTGTTGACGGCTCCGGAAACGTGGTCAAAACCATCGTGGTCTCTACGATCGGTCTGAAGTTCGAGGCCGGCATGTACTTGATATCGGATGTTCCGGAGGACGCCACGGCCTTGCACTTCTCGATCCTGAACACGGCCGAGTTTGACAAGGTGGTTCTTTCCAACTCCGACAAGATCGAGGATATGGAGCCCGATTGGGTGGCCAACGAGGAACATCTTTGCGCGGTAGTAGGCAGTAGCGTGGTAGGTAGCAAGTTGCGTTCATGCATAACAGGTAATTCCACGACGGCCAGCATGAACTGGATCGACTTTCATTATTACTCGGTTCAGCGCGGTATGCAACAGATAGACGCGTTGATGCACTCCCGTATAGCGAACTTGTTTTACGCAAGATATGGCCGTCGTGACAGCCAGGAACAGTGCGGAGGCGGTCAGCATACGAGCAATCGTATCACGGGCGGTACAGCCGGTTATGGTATGCAGGATACGATCGGTTATGACGAAGCGTATAAAATAAACGACAAGATCACGAATTCCATCGTGGACGGTTCTATCCACCAGTACGCTTGGTATCGTGGCCAGGACGAGTATGGTTCTCCGACCGTGACTCAGGTAAACAATATCAGTTGTCTGGGCTATGAGGACATCTACGGCCATAAGTACGAGATGATGGACGGTGTTGATTTACCCAACGATAGTGGCAACCAAGGTAAATGGCGTATTTGGATGCCGGACGGCACGGTGCGTTGGGTGAAGGGTAAAACGATCAGTGACCAGTGGATAACAGGTGTTGCCCATGGTAAATACATGGATATCGTACCGGTAGGAACAGCTAACGGCTCGTCCAGTACATATTATTGCGATAAATATTGGATAAGTACCGCAGCCTTCCGTGTGGTCTATCGCGGGTACTGCTATGCGACTGCGCATGGCGGCGTGTCGTGTGCGAGTGCGATTATCGATGCATCGTACTCGAGCACGAATGTCGGCTCCCGTCTGGCCTTCCGCGGCAAACTCGTTCGGGCGGAAAGCGTGGAAGCGTATAAAGCGATTCGCGAAGTGTTGTAAGCGCAAAGCGCCAAAGCGTGGAGCGAAGCGACTAAAACGAAAGAACGGTGTTCGGATGGTTTCCGAACACCGTTCGTGTTATTATAAATACCGGCGTAAGCCGGTCGAAAATGTTTTAAGAAAATGAAATTTGATAGTGCTTTAGTATGTGTGAGAGAGTGCACAACACACCAATTTATACTATACAAATGTAGCGATTTTTGGCGAGATTACCAAATTTCTTAGTAATAATTAGAAGTGAGAAATTAAGCGGAAAAGGGCAGGGTAGGGGGTGTTTAGGGGTGCGAAAAAAAGAACGTTTCGTTTTGGGAAAAAGAACGTTTCGTTCCCAAAAGTCGAAACATTTCGTTTTGCGGATTATAGATTGCCCGTAAAGGTGTCAGAAGAGTCGGTTTTTCTTGTGAGAATGCTTTTGGGAACGCCGCTGGAACCGGTTTTTATTACGGCCAGTTGGCTGTTGGCGTCCCAGTTGCCTTGCAGGATGCCTGTATCCTCTGCATCTGAAGAGCGGGGAGACAGAGATGCTGTGAGAGAAAAAGGAACGGTGGAGGTTGTCGTAACTTGATCGTCGTCATCGCTACACCCCAACATGCATAGAGCGATGCCCAAACAGAGAATAGTTGTTGTCTTTTTCATCATCGTTTTCGTTTTGCTGTTTTATGATTAAAACTTGAATGGTATTTATTATTTAATTTTAGATAGCAAAGGTAAATGTTCTCGGTCGATTTTTCTAATCTATTCGGCGAAAGCTGTTTTTTTTCGATAAATTAGGGGAATAAGGGGAAATTTGAGGAGATGGCAGGGGGGCATTGTCTCCCTGTTTAAATTCTCATTGAAAATCATAGTTTTTTGTTGTTTTGAATGAAGGGAATTGTATGAATGAAAATTTAAACAGGGATTTTTATGGAAACTTTTTAGTTTTCTTTGCCTTTTGATCGGGATATAGTGACTGGTAATAATTGATTCGTTCTGTCCATGGACGGTATTCAAAAGGATAAACGTGTTGTTGCTCTGCCCATCGTGTCCATTTGTTTTCTAATTTCTTTTGCTTTTAAAGGAAATTGTTCGGAAAGATCTTGTGTCTCAAAAGGATCGGTGGTGAGGTGAATCAATTCCCAAGGCTGTCTGCCGTTGGCACGTACTAGTTTCCAACCGTCAGACAGGATGGCGCATGAGGTCTGATGTTCAAAGAAAAGATCGCGCGGCTGTATTTTTTGTTTTCGTATAGCCGGCAGGAGACTGGTTCCGGCCAATTTCACTTTTTGATTGTGAAACGTGTCGGGGTAATGTGCGGAAGCAATATCCAGGCAGGTGGGAAAAATATCAATGATATGACTGGGTTCCCGACAGATACTGCCTTTTTCTGTCTGGCTTTTGCTTCTTCCGTCTGTAAGGATGAGAGGGGAACTGGTTCCTCCTTGGAATACCCATTGTTTGTAACTGCGATAGGGGTATTGCTTAAATCAGCCATCAGCTGTTTGATGAATCCCCTTCACTGGTAGAGCCGTTGTCGCTCATAAACAGAAACAGGGTATGTTCATACATTCCTTTGTCTTTTAAGGTCTGTATTACCTTTCCTATGCCGCTGTCCATGATTTCGATCATGGCGGCATAGGTAGCCATATCGGTTATCCATTTTTCTTGCTGCTGTGGAGTAAGTTCGGTCCAGGCGGGTCGTTTACCGTCCGGAAATTCTTTTGGAAGACTGGAAGAACCATTTCCGGCGTTATCAGTCCTAAGGCTTTTTGACGTTCGAAACGTTGTTGGCGTAGAACATCGTAGCCGGCTTTATAGCGCTCACGGCAAGCATCTATCTTGTCTTGAGGGGCTTGTAGGGGCAAGTGAGGTGCGTAATGTGCTATGTACATGAACATGGGAGTCTGCGTGGGATGTTGTTTGATAAAACTAACGGCAGAGTCTGTGATAGCGGTGGTATAGTAATAATCATCCGGAAACTCGGTAATCCGTTGCAGGTTATGATAAACGGGATCTGGTTTGTAATAGCTTCCCCCTCCATGCAGGCAGCCGTAGTATTTGTCGAATCCCCGTTGAACTGGATAACTTCCATTGGGGGTTTCAAAGGCCGCATCTAAGGTAACATGCCATTTGCCACTCATGTAAGTGGCATAGCCTTGATCGCGCAGTACTTCGGCAAGGGTGGGCAGGTGATCCGAAAGCTGTCCCCGATACCCCGGACGATGTTCGTCTACCGCGGTCATCCATCCCATTCCCGCTTCGTGCTGATAATGTCCGGTGAGTAAGGCGGCACGACTGGGGCAGCTTCGTCCTGTGTTTTTAAATTGGCCGAAACGTATGCCTTGTTCGGCCAGATAATCTATATTAGGGGTATGTATTTCTCCTCCGTAGCAGGATAAATCAGAGAATCCCATATCATCGCATAAAATCAATACGATATGGGGATGTTCCGTGTCTGGTTTGGCGTGAGTGGCTGCTACAGTGGAGGTTATGGCAGTTAGTGCCAGGGTTGTAACGGTTAACTTATATGTCATGGGTGATTTGTATTTTAGTTTTTCATTTTGTTCCATCCCTTGTGGGGATGGAGTAGAAGAGGCTTTGAATTGCTTTTTTCTTTTTCTGCCTCTTCCCCACACCGGATGGAAAGGTTTACTTCTTTTCACCGAAGTCGGCTTGCTGTTTTTCCACTTCTTTCAGCTTTTGTGCATTCCGTTCTTTCAGCAAACGTTCCTGTTCCAGTTCGGAAGCCGATTTGGCGGCTGATTGCCCGAAAGGTGAGTCGCTGTTCATGGAAATCAGCGCAGCTTCACTTTCGGTGTAGATGAGAGGATGAGCCGCCGGCTTGCTTTCTAATTCCAACACTGCGCTGGCAGGCATTTGCGAGCCTTCGAACAATACGCTGGCAGTGATTTTGATTTTACCCGGCTTCAAGGTGGATTGTATCAGCACGGGGGCTGTTCCCCATTTTACCGGAGCCGGATTGGCCAGTATATTCGCTCCGCCTAAAATACGTCCTTCGCCTTCTACATGGAATTTCACATAATAGTTGTTCAGACGTTTGATGTTCCCGTTTTTATCGGCTATGGCGGCTACTACGGTTACAAAGTCGGAGCCATCAGCTTTTAAGTCGGTGTTTTCATTGTCAACCCAAAGTAGCACTTTCTCGGGACGCCGGGCCGGTCGTACTTCGTGCGTGGCAACTACTTTTCCGTCTATGATGCCTTCGGCCAGTAGGAACACCTCGTCCTGTTTCTTCTTTCTCATAGACATGTTCTTGTCTATCATGAAGTCGTATATATCTTTGAATGTAATAACGGGTGAGGGCATTCCTTCTTTTGTTGCCGGCTTGGTGTAAGTCCATGTCTTGCCACCTTTATTATAAGTAAGCCGCACCTCGTCACAATTGGAGTACACAGTAACGTCTTTGGGTGAGAAGGGAGTCATTTCATGGGCGATGTGCACCATCGGTCCTGTTTCGAAAAGACGGTCTTGCTTTTCGGGCGAGCGCTGGGCTTTGAACATATAATAAGCATATTTGGGTTGACGGAATACGTCCATCACACCACCATAGAAGGGATCGGGATGATAGCCGCGCTGGTGGTCGAACGAGTGCCACAAACAGCCGCCGACGTGTTGGCGCGGAGTACGGCAGAGTACATCGTAACAGGTGAAAGGATAACGGGGGGCGGCATAATGCTGTGCCTGGATGAGCATAGCCTGTTCCCCCCAGTTGCGTGCCACACGGCTGGGGGAGTTGTGCGAGTTCCAGTCGTCTACATTATCTCCCCACTCGCGGGTGAAATAGGTTATTTTAGGGTCGAGGCTTTTGATGGCCCAGTCCTTGTCTGCATTGGCCGGATGAGTGAAGAGTACCGGATATACCTCATGTCCCCGTGCTTCGCTGTCGCAACCGGAATAGCAATACGGATAAGGGTATTCTTGATTGACAATATCGAGGGTATTTTTGGCGAAGTCTGCCGGATACCAGGTTTCATTCAGGATAGGTTCCCATAACCATACACAAGGGTGATTGCGGTCACGTCGTACCAGGTTGCGGATATCGCTATAAACCCGTTGTGCAAATTCAGGAGCGTCATTCCAGAATTGCCATCCCGGTGTGTTTACAATGACGAACAGCCCCAGTTCGTCACATGCATCCATAAAGGCGGGGTCTTGAGGGCAGTGAGCATTCCGGATGACTTTCATACCTGTGTCGCGTAGCTTTTAGCGTCGCGCCAATGAATGCTGTTGGCAACGGCATTGCCTACTACGGCAAAATCCTGATGGCGGTTGGCACCGATCAACGGTCTTCATAAGGTTTGCCGTTCAGCCAGAATCCGTCCTTGCCTTTGAATTCTACGCTGCGGATACCGATACGGCGGCGGTAGCCGTCCACTACATTTCCTTCATTGTCGCGGATACGGACAATCAGGTTATATAACGTAGGCGTTTCAGGGCTCCAAAGCAGAGGAGACTTCAACGTTATTTTATCTTTTGAAGTGACTGCCTTGCCCGGACGTACTTGAATGACATCGTTCAGAAATGCGGCTTGTGTGCCGTCGGGTTGCTGAAGTTCATATTCTACTACTCCTTTGAAGTTCTTTTTACTGTCATTACGTATATGGGCTTTCAGGATTATTTCTGCGGAAGTGTCGGAAACTTTGTCGTATGCCACGAAAAGCCCGCCGCCTGCCATTTCGTTTTCGAAATTGGGATCGGTGATGAAAACCGGACGATGGGCTATGAGCCAGCAGTCACGATAGATGCCGCCAAAATAAGTATAATCCAGTACATCCTGTGCTTTGCCGGGAGGATAACTGGGGTCATTGCTGTTGTCTGCCCATACAGCTATCACATTGTCTGTCCCCCAATTCAGTGCATCGGTGACATCAATGACTACAGGCAGGTATCCGCCAAAGTGTTCGGTCAATAAATTGCCGTTTACAAAAACTTTGCTTTTTCCCATGATAGCTTCGAAATGCAGGAAAAGTTTTTTGCCTTTCAATTCATTTGCCGGAGTGAAATGTTTGCGGTACCATACCTCACCTTGATAGTTGATACATCCACTGGCCTCAGTCGGTACATATTCAATTCCGTCGGGCAGGGAAACCACTTTCCAGTCCTGGTCATTAAAGTCGGTGGTTTCCGCACCTGTAGCGGTTCCTTTGTGGAATCGCCATGCCGGATTCATGGAATATACTTCACGTCCGGAGTTTGCCAGTTCATAGAAACCGGCAGTAGAAAACTCAGACTGGTAGGCTGCTTGCATCTCATAGAGAGGAAATAGCAGCAGGGCGATGAGATAAGATAAAAAATGTTGTTTCATAAAGTAGTGTTGTATTATAAGGTTCATATTATTTTTTATATTAAAGTTTCATTCGTTGTTTCTTATGGAATGTTTTTCTGTCGGGCGGTCTGAGAGTTCATCCATGTTCTTGTCTTCCTTATCATTGGAATTTCATAATAATACCACCAGTCGCTGTTGTTGGTTTTGGCGGCAAGATGGTTGTGGTGGTTTTGGTCAGCAATGTAACCGTCAGGTTGTTCCATAAAACGGGTCTGTGAATAGGTCTCTTCCAATTGTTTTCTCATGGTCTGAAAGTCATTGCACACTTCATTTATTTGTTGCAATGCTGTCTGTTTGTCTTGTTCATGTATAGTGATATCATAGTTGTGCAAGGCTAGAATCAGACGGACAGGGAAGTTGAACAAGTGGTTTGTCTGTTCGTATACCTCTAATGTATAGCGGTTGCGTAAAGCATGTTGTTTAGCCTCTTTTATGCCTTTGGCATATTTTTTTCATATCGTTTTTGTTCCACCTTTTGCTTGGGCTATTTTTTGTTGGTAGGTACGGCTCCATGCTCCCGGTGCGTCTGGATCCGGTAGGCTGATTAAAGTAAAATCATTAGTTGCCCATGCCGGATTGCGCCTTCCCGAATTGACCAGGGCATCATCAAAGAAAAATGCTTCTTGTTCCAGTTCATCCAGAAAAGCCATATGGTTGTCATTTGGATGAAAGCCAAATTCTCGTTGGGCATGTGCGGCTTTGAAGGCTTCGACTGTCCGTGCTGTTGGGTTCCAGCCATATTCTCCCTGTGCGATGTATCCACGCCACACCGTTTCAGAGTGTGGGGAACCATCATCCCATGCTGTGGCCAAAATTCCTTCCAGTTGATTTTGAGCAACTAATTTGCTGAATCCTTTGATATAGCCGGCTAGTGAATTTTCACGCGGTATAAATGGAGAACTGCCACACGAAGCAGCGGTAGCTCCCATTACTTTCAGTCCTTTGTCATGATACCATTGTAAAATGCGTTGATGCCCCGGTTGGGTGGCATCTTTGTAGTTCCATCGCATATACACACATTCTTTGGGGAATAATTTGATGCTTTCATTCAATTTTTTATCGTTCCATTTTGCTGCTATTTCATCCTGGGTTTCATTACTGTTGACCAAATCCCATACACCGCCGTATTTTAATGGCATATCATCCCAGAAAATAGGAATGCGGTTGTGAGCTGTTGCGAAATCGCATACTTTTTTCAACCAGATCATTTGTAGTTCAAATGGAGTTTTTCCGGTGGCTTTACAGCGTTGGTCTATGCCTATGGCGGTAATTTCATCTCCTCCTATATGTAAGTATTTGCTGTAAGGCATGGCTTCGATAGCATCCCGGTAAAGGTCGAATTGCAAATCATAGGTACGAGGGTCAGATGGGCAAAACTCCCAGTCGCTGTCGGGGTTTTCACGTAGTTCCCAATGATGTTTTAAAATAAAACCGGCATGTCCCAAACCTTGGACCAAGGGGTTATTTCAATATTCCGTTCTTTGGCATAGCGGCATAAGGCTTGCATTTCCTGCTTGCTGATGGCATTGGGGGCACCTATTTCGGGGCGTCGGGTATAACGCAGTTTATCTTCCAGCTCCCAAATAACTGCGTTTATTTTGTATCGGGCCAGTTTGTCTATTTCCTGATAATAATACTCCATGCGGTCTAAATGATGTTTTACATCAAAGTGCACGGCCCGATAGGAAATGGCCGGATAATCGATGATTAGCATGGCTGGAATAAGTATGTTGAAATCCCGGCTGTCTTCCATTAATTGTTCTAAAGTTTGGCAACCGTAGAAGATACCTGTCATGGTTCTGGCTGATATACAGGCTCCTTTGTCATTAATTTCCATCATGTATCCTTCCGGAGAAGCAGGAACATGCTGGCTGGTGAGTTGGAGCCGGATGGGTTTCCCTTTTCGTGGGCAACGGGGAAGTTTGTTGAGCATATCTCCCAATATGGGGATGGAAGTTGTGTCTGATGACAGAATATAGGATAACTCCCAATAATTGATTCCTTTTCCAGAAGTCAGTTCTATGGATTGTGGTTGTGGAAGCAACTGGAATGTCTTGTCTAATTCTCGAGAAGCAACCTCTTCTATGAATAAGCATAAACAGAGTAATAAAAGAATTTTTTTCATATCACTTCGATGATTAATTTTTTTTCTACTAATTTTGTTCCTTGTACAGTCAGGGTTCCTTTTCCTTTTTCTTCGTCAGATTGTAATAATACTACACATTTTCCCCGAAAGCAACGGCAGTGGGGCTGTTGGTATGGAAACATATCTGTAGGGTTTCCGTTGTCTACCCCTAATAGCCGGAGTGGTCCACTTACGTGGAAACTGAGTTCATTGGAGGCATAAGGACAAGGAATTCCGTTTTTATCTGTTATGTCGATCTCTATGCGTATGACTTCATCCGAACCGGCTTTTACAGAATACTTGTTACTGGCAAGGGCGACAGAATGAGGTGCTTCTGCACTTTGATAACAGTCTGTTGCCACGATTTTTCCTTTTTTTATGCCTCGGGCTTCTATTTTTCCGGGCGAATAAGGAACTAACCATATCAGTTGCTCCCCTGTATAAGGTTTACTGCCCAAAGATACATTATTTATAAATAACTCTACTGCATCACAGTTGGTATAAATGATTACGGGAATTGTTTTTCCTTCGTTTCCCGGATGCGTCCAATGCGGAAGAAGGTGTACCATTGGTTTGTCGGTCCATAAACTTTGGTAGAGGAAATAGGCGTCTTTCGGAATGGCAGCTATGTCGATAATACCGAAATTGCCACATCGTTGAGGCCATTCGGCTTCACCTAAATAGTCAAAACTGCCCCATCGGAATTCTCCCATTAACCAAGGGAAAGAACAGGTGCGTTGCCATGATTTACGGGCGCTGATACGTACAGAAGCATTGTCGTAGGACGATTGATAATAGGGATAATCGGATTCTTCGGGGAAGCATTCTTTTTCCGTCAGGTCAGGTATAGGGAAAGACCCGATGTTTAAATTGTTCCCAGTTTATGTTTCCTTTTTTCCCAAGGAGCGGGGAAATCCCGTCTTCTCCATTGTGTCTGGCTTCGGTATACGCCACGGGTTTGATAAGTGTGGGGTACCTCTGTAGCAATGGCACAAAGTGTTGGGTAGTTTTTGTGGAAGTGTTCTAGTTCTCCTATTTCTTCTCCATTTCCATTGAAGCCGATAATGTCTAGATAGTTGAATTTTTTTTGATAATCGGTCTTCATACCTCTAGTAGGATCAGTTCCTCCTTGAGTGACAGGGCGGTCAGGGGTCCAGTTGGTGAAATAGGCTGACCAGGTTGTGTTGGATTTCGGGGGTAGCTCCCGTTACTTCGTTGCCGATACTCCACATAATGATAGAGGGATGGTTGCGGTCTCGTTTTATGAAATCAGTCATATCTTTTTGCCACCATTCATCAAGTAATTTCCATAGTCATCGGCGGCTTTAGGTTGATTCCATCCGTCCAATCCTTCGTTTAGTACCATGATTCCCATCGTATCGCATAAATTATAGAAAGCAGGAGAGAAGGGATTATGACTGGTGCGTATCGCATTACATCCCATATCTTTCAATAATTTGAGACGATAATGAAGTAGGTCGTCGGGTACGGCGGCTCCTACAGCACCGGCTGTATGATGATCGCATACTCCTTTTTATCTTTAGTGATTTGCCATTGAGCAGGAATCCGCTGACCGGGTTGAATTCTAATTGACGGAAGCCTACAGGTAATCTACATTCATCTAGTATCTTGTTATCTCTTGTCAGTTGGCATATAAGTGTATAGACGTTAGGAGAATCAGGCGACCATAATAATGGTTTCCTGATGCTCCCTGACAGGAAGCAAAGAGAATCTGCAGATGGGACAAATATTTTTTCAGAAGTATCGGCTATGCTACCGTTGGGAGCTTGTAGATATGTTTTTACTTTGATTGGCTTTTTCTCCTGTGTCTCAATTTCTATAGATAGGGTGTAGGTGGCAGATTGCTTATTTTGTAGCTTGGATCTGAAATGGATTCCGGAATAAGGAATGTGGGTGGGGTTACTGACCAGCAGGTATACAGGACGATATATTCCTGATCCTGTATACCAACGTCCGGTTAATGCTTTGCTGTGATCTACTTTTACAGCGATTTGGTTCTTGCCTTCTTGCAAATATGGAGTTAAATCATATACAAAGCTGATATACCCATTAGGACGTTTGCCCAGCCAATGACCGTTTATCCATACTTCGCTGTTCAGATATACGCCCTCAAATAGGATTTGTACTTTTTTATTTTTCCATTTGGAAGGAATGGTAAAAGTTTTTCGATACCAGCTTATTCCGGCAGGCAGGAAGCCGCTTTGCCAGTCGGTTCCGTTTTCAAATTGTTTATAAGTGCCTTCTATGCTCCAGTCATGAGGAATATTCAATATGCGCCATTGAGAATCGTTATATGAGGAAGAAGAGGCTCCTTTGCCTGCATCTCCTAGATGGAATTTCCAGCCTTTACAGAAATTTATGGTTTCTCCGGCAAAAGATGCCAATAAGAAAAATTGTATGCAAACAAATAAAAGGATACGTTTCATGGTTAGTGTGAAGAGAAAGAGAGGCTGAATGTTGCTTGAAGAACAATCAGCCCCAGAACTAATTTACTGATGTTATATATAAGCTAATACCTGTTGATTTACCATCCTTCACTAGGCGTACAAAGTGGATTGGTGTCAAGTTCTTTGGCTGGTATCGGGAAGTAGTTGAACTTATTGATATTACCGGATTTGCCAGTCTGATAGTTTTTATAGCGGGTATCATCACAAGTTTTTAATGTCTGCTCTAACAATCCCCATCTGCGTAAATCGTAGAAACGTTCGCCTTCCACAAAGAATTCAATGGCGCGTTGGTGTACCAGATCTTCAAAAACCCCTTCTTTGGTTATTGGGCCGCTATAGTCATTCAGGTTGGCGCGTCGGCGGATTTGATTAATATATCCGATAGATGTGTCTAAAGCCCCTTTTTGTTCATATAGGCTTCTGCCAGCATCAATAATACATCGGCATAGCGGATGGCTCTTTCATTGATGAATGACTTGGGAGGTGCCGGTTCATCTTTTTGAGTCTTCCAGTTCTGATATTTCAAAATCCAGAATGTTTTCCACTTGTCTTGTGCAAAAACTTCCCGGAAAGGTCTTTGGTAGTAAGTGCATCCCTCATAGTCCCATGCCACAGAACAGCGGGCACGATAATCAAAATTGCCGTCTTTGTCTTTTTCCTTCCAGAAGATATCCATAATTTGCTGGGTAGGATTTGCTTCATACCATCCTCCGACTTCAGCAGCGGCATATTCTTTAGGGCGGGTATTGGATTGGGTGGAATTGATATTTTCTCCATCTCCCCAAAGATCTGTTCCACCCACATCTTCTATCAATAACTCGAAAATACTTTCGGCATTGTTTTCATGAGTGTCATCAAAATTCCAATTAAAGTCCTCTACTAGTTTGTAGGTGTAAGGATTCTGCGTCAGAGGCTCGAGGACGTTTATCGCTTCTTGCCAATTTTCTTCATAGACATATATTTTACCCAAAGCGGCATAAGCGGCTCCTTGTGTAGGCTTTCCTATTTTATTCGTTATGGGCAATAGGGAAGCAGCGGTTTTTAAATCTTCTTTGGCTTGTGCCCATATATCAGCTTGTGATGATTTTGCTAAAGGGAAAGTCGAGGGAGATTGGGAGGCTGTCAGGCGGAGAGGGGCGTCTTTAAACTCTTTGGCTAACTGGAATAAATAGAAGCCACGTATGAAAAGACATTCTCCTTTTACCGAATTTTGAAAATCGGTAGAAAATTGTTCTTTCTTTTCTTCCAGTTTTTGCATAATGGAATTGGTACGGTACAAGGCATTGTAAAATTGATAGAACATGCCTTGTGTCAGTGAGTTTGTATTACTATTAGTAAAACGGTTTACTGTATATACATCCGAAATATCGTTGCGGAAGTCGACTTCATCGGCTCGGGCTATTCTCAGCATTACACCGCGAGTTCCATAATAACCGCCGTTTAGGGCATTCTTCAGTGGAGTATAGCAAGAGGTCAAGGCCAGATTGAAATCGGTTTCATCTTTCCAAAAAGTATCTTCTGTTGCTTGGTTGGGATTGGCCTGGTTTAATTGATCTTCGCAGGAACTGAATAGCATGCCTGACATCAATATGGTCAATGTCGTTTTAATATATGTTTTCATAAGATGTTTATTTTTAGAATGTTACATTTAGTCCTAACATGAAAGTACGGTTAGTCGGGTAAATAAAATTATCAAATCCCCGATAATTGGCATTGTCTGCATTGACATCCGGTGAATATCCGCTGTAACTGGTGATAGTAAATAAGTTTTCAGCGTTAATATACACACGGGCATGCTGTATGGCACCTTTTAAACCATGTCTGAGGAAATGTATAACCTAATTGAACACTGCGGAGACGCAAATAAGAACCATTTTCAAGATAACGGTCGGATTCTGCACGGGTATTACGGTTAGGATCATCCCATGTCAGACGTGGATGGGAGGCATTTTTGTTTTCAGGAGTCCAATAATCCAGGCAACTTGCCAGAAAATTGGAACCTTTGGTTACATCTTCTAATGTCTGACGGGTTGCATTATAAATTTTATTTCCTAACACTCCTTGCAGTCCGATTGATAAGTCGAAATTTTTGTATCTCATATTACCATTCAGCGCGAAAGTAAAATCGGGAAAAGGACTGCCTTGAAATACACGGTCGTCGTCATTGATAACGCCATCGTTGTTGGCATCTACAAATTTTATATCACCCGGTTCGGCGGCTGGTTGTATTTTTTTACCGTCTTTGGCATATGCGTCTACTTCTTCCTGACTATTGAAATATCCGGCTGTAGAGATAAGCCAATAACCTCCAATAGGATATCCGGCTTTGGTTTCACTGGTAGTGATGTTTTGGTTGGTAGAACCGCCTTTGATAGATCCGCTTTCACTTCCCATGGCTATTACTTTGTTTTTATTGAAAGACCCAATTAAGTTGATGCCATACGAAATATCCGGATTGGGTTGGTCCATCCATCCTAAATTGAATTCAAAGCCATTGTTACGTATCTTGCCCGCATTGCGTATAGGGTCATTGGCACCACCGGAAGAGATAGGAATAGGAACGGTCAGCAAGATATCTTTTGTATTTTTCACATAATAGTCTGCTGTTAAGCTTAGTCGGTTATTAAAAGCCATAAAATCAATGCCGACATTAGTCATAGCGGTTTCTTCCCATTTTATATCCGGATTGGCAAAATTTTTAGGAAATGCTCCTTGAAGCAGACCACCGTTGCCATCGGGATAATTGATGCCGGTAGTGATGGTGGAGGAATATTGATAGTTATCGATTTCTTGATTTCCTAAAACGCCATATCCGCCACGAAGCTTTAGCTGATCAAGCCAATGCACGTTTTCCATGAACTTTTCTTCGGCCACATTCCATCCTAATGAAAAAGAGGGGAAGTAACCATAGCGATTGTTCTTACCGAATTTGGAGGAACCGTCCCGGCGGATAGTGGCGGTGAATAAGTATTTATTTTGGTAGGAATAGAATACGCGTCCGAGAATAGAGGTAAGGACACTTCTCCATGAATTGCCTTCGTTGCTGCGATTGGTTGTGGCTGCATCTATTTCTTCTAATCCCTGGGGTAATCCTTCACCATAGGCTTGTATGTGGCGGAATCTGCTGTCTTGATAGGTATAACCTGCCAATGCTGAAATTTTATGCTCTCCGAACGTACGGTCGAAAGTTAATAAATTTTCAACAAGTATATTACGTCTCCTTCTTTGTCTTTCTGTTAATTGGGTGATGCTGTTGGTCGCTAATCCAAAATCATATTTATTGAGATAATTCTTATATCTTTCGAAAGAAAAAGTCTGGAGTTAAATTCAGTTTGTATTTTAGTCCTTTAAAAGTTCAATTTGTGCATACAAGTTAGCGAATATTTTTACATTTTCGTTATAACGGTCCATGATGTTGTCATCAATAATGGCCAATGGGTGAGGAATGTTTACCACATCACCATATGTGCCACCATATCCACCTTCACGAGTATCATCATATTTTTTCCAAAGTAGGAACACTTTGCAGAATGGTGCCAATCATGCCGCCTCGAAGTTCCTGGTGAAGGGGCTTTGTCATGACTGAATGAAATAATGAGATTTGTTCCAGCAGAGAATATCCCTCTTTTATAATCATTCTTGGATTGGATATTATACCGTTGGTAATTGGTACCTTTTTACAATGCCGTCTTGGTTGAAATAACCTAAGCCGGTGTAATAAGTGGAATATTTTCCACCACCTTTACAGCCAAATTGTAGTTTTGCATCAGTGCGGGGCGAAACATGATGTCTTGCCAGTCATTGTCTGGTTTGTTAGCCAGATCGGTAGCCATGTCTAATGCCGGGTTGCCGATAGCTTGACGGGCTATAGTGGTAACTTCTGCCCATCCTTTGGCATCTAGCATATCAAGAAATTTGCTGGCAGTTGATATACCTAAGTTGACAGATAAATCAATGATAGGTTTTCCTTCTGTGTTACTTCCTTCTTTGGTAGTGACAATGATAACACCGTTGGCTGCACGGGAACCGTAGATAGCTGCGGATGAGGCATCTTTCAATACGTCAATGCTGGCAATATCATTGGGGTTGATATGATCAATACTGTTCATATACATGCCATCGACAATGTAAAGAGGGGAGGCGTTGTTTAGCGTACCAATACCGCGGACCATGATACGGGTTCCCGAACCTGGGGCACCACCTTGAGATACGATGTCTACCCCTGCAATTTTGCCTTGCAGCGCCTGGCCGATGTTGGCGTTACTTTGTGTATTTAGTTTTTCTGTGTTAATGTTTGCAACAGATCCTGTCAAGTCTGCTTTTTTCTGTACACCGTATCCAATGACTACCACTTCATCAAGAGTTTTTGTATCTTCTTTTAATAGAAAACGGATACTTTTTTGGTTGTTGATAACCGTTTCTTGTGTGAGGTAACCAATGTAGGAAACTTCGATAACAGATTGTGGTTTGGCTTCAATACTGAAGTTGCCATCTATATCTGTGATTGTACCTGTTGTGGTTCCCTTTATACGGATGTTGGCTCCGATAATGGGTTCTCCGCTGACACCTGTTACCGTTCCCGTTACTGTTTTAGCTTGTTGTTGAGCATGCAAGTCTTTAATAGCTTCTGTAGTTAAAATAATGTGTGTACCTTCCAGTTCATAGTTGATACCGGTCCCTGACAGAATTCTGTCCAGTACTTGTGCTACGGCTTCATTTTTGACCTTTACGGAAGTAATTTTGTTAATATCTACTTGGTTATTGTAGATAAAAAGATAATCAGTTTGGTTTTCAATTTCATTCAGGATCTTATCCAGTTTAACATTATTCATATGTATGCTGACTTTTGCATTTTGAGAATGGGCATTCCCAGCATACGAACAGAACACACAGACCATCAATAGGAAAGTGGAAATTCTCATAATTCTAAAGATTTGTTTAAATCGGGGATTTTTGAAGCAATATCTCCCCGACAAAGTGTTATTTTTCATACCTTTGCGTTGATTTAAATAGATTTTTTTACTTGAAAAATTGTTTTGAGTCTATGCCGGTAAGTGCGGCAACACTTATCGGCATTTTTCTTTTTAAGGTTAACTTGAGCTTTTTCTTCATAGGCTTGTTGTTTTTAGGTTAGTATTGTCTGGTCAATTGATGTAAATAATTTCTTCATCGTTGGCTTTTTCATATTTAAAATGGATATCCCTTTGCAGCACTCTTAATGCATAATCAATACCGTCTGCTTGACGGAACTTTGCCATTATAGGAATATTTTCAATACCTTTTGTTATTGATGATGATCCGGATGCCATAATATTTTTTCAAAATCTTCCATGATGGTCTGGAAAGGTTCATCTTTAAAACAGATCAAACCTTCTTTCCAGCGGTAAGGAGTGAAATCGTTTACTTTGGTAACTGCCAACTGCCCGTCTTTTACATATGCTTTATGATGAGGCTTCAAGGTTATTGTCTGTTCAGGAAAGTGCTGTGAGGTAACTTTTACACTACCTTTCATTAAAGTTGTTTCAAACGCCGTTTGGTCAGGATAAGCATCTACATCAAACTGTGTACCCAAAACTTCAATGTCATATTTGTCTGTCCGTACAATAAAAAGGAGTTTTTTTCTTCTTGGTTACATCAAAATAAGCTTCTCCTTTTAAAAAAAACTGTTCGTTGCTTTTGGCTGAAAGTGACCGGATATTGTAAAAAGTGGTACGGGCATTCAGCCATACATTAGTTCCATCTGGTAAAGTAATATTGGTACGTTGTCCTGCCGGAACAGATACTGTATTCATGGCAATGACTTCATTTTCCGATTTATATTCCTGATATAAATAGTTAATGGTAAGCGTCAGTATGATGACGGAAGCTATTTTCAGCCATTGACGAATAATTTTGGGAATTCGTTTGGTGGAAATGCAGTTATTTGTAGTTTGGTCATCATGCACCATGAGGGCATCGAACAATTTACGCTCTTTGTAAAAAATGCGCTTGTTCTCTTCGGATGCTTCCATACATGCTCTTATGTCCATGCCTTCTTGTATAGAAGTAGTTCCGGCAAAAAACGATGTAGTTTCTCTTTTTTCCATTTTATTGCATTCTTTTATGCTTCTATATAAACAGCACTTCAGAATGGAAAATTCCTAGTGGCATTTCATAAAAAAATAGAGAAAAGAGTGGAAAATAATCTTTTAAGTTAGTCTGAAGCATCTTTAATGCCTTGTTTATATGGAAATCTACTCCTTTGGGGGGGTGATATTCATGAGAACTGCAGTTTTCTTTTAGGATTTGTTTTCGTATCGGCTCAACATGAAGATAGTACGGGTTTTTTCGGGCATGTCGGTGAGGGTTTGTTGGACGAGTTCTTGAATTTCGGAAATAAAAAGCTCATAAGGTTCGCATGCTTGTAAAGTGGCGATCCGGGTATTCAGTTCCCCATTCATAGTAATCTTTTTATTTTATCCGAGTATT
>VOFC01000164.1_pt1 | contig 60000 bp, 91 predicted proteins | sample 5384161 | NCBI WGS metagenome assembly VOFC01 (sample SAMN12384722, study PRJNA508395) | human gut metagenome | isolation source: healthy gut B | host: Homo sapiens
ATAATACCGTCGTTTTTCAATGTTGACGGCATACTTTTACGACAAGTGCGACGAGCAGATATTCACCGATACCATGCGTATCAGAAAGCAGACCATGGAGGATATGTCGGATGCGTTTATCATTACCCCGGGCGGTGTCGGAACCTTTGATGAGTTTTTGAAATGCTGACGCTGCGTTCGCTCGGCAGACACAGTAAGCCGATGGCTATACTAAACACCATGGGCTATTATGACAATCTTGTCGGCATGATCGACAAGGGAATAGAGGGCGGATTTATAAAGCCGTCGGTAAGGGATCTCACCTTTGTTTCCGATTCGGTCGATGAGGTGCTGAGGTATATAGAGGAGTATAGATAAATTTTAGTTTATAGGTGTACAAAAAACAAATGGCTAATTGAATTTTTGTAGGGAACGACCTGCGTGTCGTTCCTCAATGTTTCCAAAAGCTGATTGTTGCATCGTAGGGCAGGGGCAGGGCTCTGCCGTTATTCCCCACAACAAATTAAATTTAAACATTTGGTTTTAAAATACGATTTAATTTACTGACAGATGTAGGGAACGAGCCTCGAGTGTCGTTCCTTAAAACCTAATGAAACCGCGCGGAACGACACATAGGTCGTTCCCTACAAATGCACAATTGAATTTTCGGTTTCTTAAGCTCATAAACTAAGATTTAACGGTATAATGCGTTTGTTTAAAAACAGACCCACAAAAACCGCAGGGCTTTTTGTGGGTCTGTTTTTTATTTTCGCTGATAATATTTACGGCTTACCGGTGCTGCATCCGTGATCAGTATTCCGGTCTGCCCAATGCTTCAAGCTCTTTTGCGAGAACCTGAGCTGTTCTCTTGTTTCGTCGTTTACAGCCGAGTTTATTGTGATGACGGTATCAAGAAAATTTAACTCACGGCATGGCTCCAGTATCTGGCGCATTACCTTGGCGGCGCAGGGCGCCCACGAACCGTTCTGGATCAGCGCTATCGTGCGCTTTTTGTAGCCGCGCTCGACAAGCCTGTTCAGAAAAATCCCTCATCGTCGGGGAAAACATCTCCGTTATAGGTGGATGCTGCAAGCACGAGACGGTCATAGCGGAAGGCTTCGGATATCGCCTCCGATTCGTCGTCCCTTGAAATATCAAGGACGGATATATTTATGAAATCGTCGGCAAGCAGCTGCTTGGCAAGGGTCAGCGCAGCCTCCGCGGTATAGCCGTATGCCGAGGCGTATGCTATAAGGATACCTTTGGTCTCAGCCTCGTACGACGACCATGTGTTGTAAAGATCGAAGTATCTTTTGAGCTTTCGGTCAAGCACCGGTCCGTGCAGCGGACATATCCTCTGAATGTCAAGCGAGGCAGCCTTTTTAAGGAGAGACTGCACCTGTGCACCGTATTTTCCGACTATTCCGAAGTAGTATCTTCTTGCCTCGTATGCCCAGTCCTCGTCGTCGTCGGCAATAGCTCCGAATTTTCCGAAGGCGTCGGCGGAAAACAGCGTTTTCTCAAGGCTGTCGTATGTAACGATAACCTCAGGCCAGTGCACCATAGGCGCGGTTATGAAGGTCAGCTCATGCCGTCCCAGTGAAAGCTTGTCCCCTTCACCGACTATCAGGCGTCTGTCGGAAAAATCGGTTCCGAAAAAGTTCTTCATTATAGCAAATGACTTTGCCGATGAAACAACTGTGACTTTAGGGTACTTATTGCAGAAATCAAGAAGATTTGCGGAATGATCCGGTTCCATATGCTGGACTATTATGTAGTCCGGCTCTTTGTCGCCCAAAGCCTCTTTGACGTTGCAGAACCATTGGTCGGTCACAATAGCGTCGGCGGTGTCAAAACACAGCCGTCTTTTCATCCATTATAATGTAGGAATTGTAAGCCATGCCCTTCGGGACCTCAAACTGTCCCTCAAAAAGATCGACACTATAACTATTTGCTCCGACGTAATAGATATCATTTGTAATTTTGGTCATTATAACTACCTCAAATGTATTTTTTTGTATTGTACCACGTTTAGAACATATATTATATGTATAAATTGTGAATTTTACAAATTTTGGCAAGATATTTTTTTACTTAGATTTAACAAAAAAGGTTTTGTCTTTACAAGGTAAGTGCTATATAATGAAATCAGCGGAATTTGTCGGAGGTGTTTTTTATGATATATCTTGTGGAGGACGACAACAATATACGCGAGCTTGTGATATATACACTTAACAGCACCGGCTTTAAGGCGGCAGGTTTTGAACGCCCGTCGGAATTTTACGCGGCTCTGAATCATGAGCTGCCGTCCCTTATACTGCTTGATATAATGCTGCCGGAGGAGGACGGGCTGACAATCCTCGAACGTCTTAAAAATTCTGACAGAACGAAGAACATACCGGTCATTATGCTGACAGCCAAGGGCTCTGAGATCGACAAGGTCAAGGGCTTTGAAAAGGGCGCCGACGATTACATAGCAAAGCCGTTCGGCATGATGGAGCTTGTAGCAAGGGTCAAGGCAAGACTCAGGGGCAGAAGCAATACGCAGAAGGAACAGTCGGAGTACAGCATCGGCTGCCTTTATGTATGCCCGGACAAGCATATAGTGACCGTGAACGGCAGAAGCATTGCTCTGACGCTGAAGGAATTTGAAATGCTGTGTATGCTGCTCAAAAACCGTAATGTTGTGCTGACGAGGGATCAGATACTCAATAAAATATGGGGATACTCCTTTGACGGCGAGAGCAGAACGGTGGATGTCCATGTGAGAACGCTCCGGCAGAAGCTGGGCGAGGCAGGGGACCTTATAGAGACCGTGCGCGGCATAGGCTACAAAATATCCGGTGATGAGAAATGAAGAAGCTGAGCAGCGCTATTTTCGGACGTGTCATGCTTGTGTCGGCACTTATATCTATGGCTGTTCTGGTGCTGGTATTTGCATTGTTTTATCATGTTTACAACATTGATTATATCGCAAACATGAGGTCTGAGGCTTCGGTCATAGCCGGAATGATAGAAAGCGGCGACAAAAGCGAAGCCGTAAGATCGGAGCACCGCGTCACGCTTATATCAAATGACGGCACCGTTTTGTTCGATACCGGAGCCGATGCAGCCGCAATGGATGATCACTCCGACCGCGATGAGGTTGAAAAAGCGCTGAAAAACGGCGAGGGCATATCAAAGCGTTTTTCAGAGACGCTGAAGGAAAAAACGGTATACTATGCGCTGAAGCTTGACGATGGCAGCGTGCTGCGTCTGTCCGATGAGCAGCCCGGCGTACTGACGCTGCTTAAAGGCGTCTGGTGGGTGATACCTATAATATTTGCGACCGAGGTTGTGCTGTCTCTGCTGCTTTCAATGCATGTTTCCAAGACCGTTACCGCACCTATTAATGCAATCAACCTTGAGGATCCTCAGAGCGACGGCGTTTATGCCGAGCTGAAGCCGCTTATAAACAGAATAGAAACGCAAAATGTGCAGATAGCAAAGCAGCTCAGCGATCAGAGGGCTGAGCACGACCGGCAGGATGCAATGCGGCGCGATTTTACGGCGAATGTATCGCATGAACTTAAAACTCCGCTTACCTCCATTTCGGGATATGCCGAGATAATCAAGAACGGAATAGCCAAAAAGGAGGATGTTGAGCGGTTCGCGGGCAAGATATATGATGAGTCGCAGCGGCTTATTACCCTTGTCGGGGATATAATCAAGCTGTCGCAGCTTGACGGCAACGATGTGCCGGTGAAATTCGAGCAGGTCGATCTTTATGAGGTCTGCGAGGCGGTCATGTCGCAGCTTGAAATGGCTGCCGCGGAAAAGAACGTGACATTTGAGCTTCGAGGCGATCACATAAAAATCAACGCCGTGGAGCAGATAGTCGAGGAGATAGTTTTCAACCTCTGCGATAACGCCGTGAAATACAACCGCGACGGCGGTAAGGTCTCAATATCGATCACACAGTTTGTTGACGGCGTTGAGCTTTGTGTGTCGGATACCGGCATAGGAATACCGAAAGAGGATATCGACCGCATATTTGAAAGGTTTTTCCGCGTGGATAAAAGCCACTCAAAAGGAAATAGGCGGAACGGGACTCGGACTGTCGATAGTTAAGCACGGCGCAAAGTTTTTGGGCGCAACCCTTTCGGTCGAGAGCGAGCTTGGAAAGGGTACATCGATAAGAATATGCTTTTAAAATAAAGGAGTAATTATGGAGACAAAAAAGAATAGCACTCATAGCGCACGATAACATGAAGGCAAAACTGGTTGAATGGTGCACGGTAAACAGGGAGATTCTCGCATCATTTCCTTTGCGGCACAGGCACGACCGCAATGCGCGTGACCGAGGCAACAGCACTGCCGGTACACGGATATCTGAGCGGTCCGCTCGGCGGCGATCAGCAGATCGGCGCCAAGGTCGCAGGCGGAGAGATAGACATAATTATATTTTTCTCGGATCCTCTGACCGCAATGCCGCACGATCCCGACGTAAAGGCGCTGCTGCGTATTGCACAGGTTCTACGATATACCGATAGCCAACAACCGTTCAACAGCCGACTGCATACTCAAAGCGCTGCTTGATTAGTAAATAGACCGTACAAAAGGTCGCCGCACGGCGATTTTACACAGATTTAACATTGACATGACAGCGATTCTACATTGGCAGGTTAGTATTGAACACAGTGTGCTTTTTTCGGTACATATGACAATAAACAAATAATTACAGCATTGTATGAGGAGTAGACCGATGGATATATTTTCGGTAATAACATTGCTCGGCGGTCTGGCGTTTTTCCTTTACGGAATGAACGTAATGTCGGGTGGACTGGAAAAGATGGCAAAGGGAAAGCTGGAGCGTACCCTTAAAAAGGTGACTTCAAACAGGTTCCTTGCAATGGGCTTCGGTGCGGCGATAACAATTGCCATACAGTCGTCATCCGCTCTGACCGTTATGCTGGTCGGTCTTGTAAACTCCGGTATACTCGAGTTCGGACAGACCATATGCATACTTTATGGGCTCCAATATCGGAACAACCCTGACGGCATGGATACTCAGTCTTGCCGGAATAGACTCGGATGTGTTCTGGCTGAAAATAATAAAGCCGGAAAACTTCTCTCCGGTCTTTGCCCTTGTCGGTATCATTATGATGATGGTCGGCAAAAAGCAGAAAAACAAAGAATACAGGAAACATACTGATAGGCTTTTCCGTGCTTATGTACGGAATGACGCTTATGTCTGACTCTATGGCTCCGCTTGCCGATATGCCGGAGTTTACACATACTTACCGCTTTCAGCAATCCTGTGCTTGCCGTGCTTGTCGGCGCGGTATTTACCGGTATAATCCAGAGCTCTGCCGCGTCGGTCGGTATTCTTCAGGCACTTTCAATGACCGGCGGCGTGACCTACGGAATGGCGCTTCCTATTATAATGGGACAGAATATAGGCACCTGCGTGACGGCTCTGATATCAAGTATCGGCGTCAGCAAAAACGCAAAAAGGTTGCCGCGGTGCATCTTTCATTCAATATAATAGGCACCCTGATATGCCTCATTCCTTTCTGCATACTTGACGCGGTGTTTGATTTTTCGTTTACGCATATGGCGATAAATCCGTTTATGATAGCCGTGTGCCACAGTATATTCAATGTTGTTACGACTGCCGTGCTTATGCCCTTCACAAAAACAGCTTGAAAAGCTTGCAAACTTCATCGTGCGTGACAAAAAGGGCAAGGGCGGCAAGGGCACGCTGCTTGATGAGCGTCTTATAAGCACCGTTCCGTCGTTCGCCGTCGCCAACGCCTTTGATGTTGACTGCGAAATGTGCGAGCTTTCGAGAAAGGCGTTTTCGGATGCGATGGGACTGCTTGACAATTATAATGAAAAGACCGCCGATGCCGTCACCGAAATGGAAGGCAAGCTGGATATTTACGAGGATCAGCTCGGTACATATATGGTCAAGCTGTCAAAGAGAGGAGCGTCGGATTCCGACTCAAAGCGTATCGCAAAAATACTGCACACCATAAACGACTTTGAGAGAATAGGCGACCATGCCGAAAACCTTGTGGGCGTGGCGCGCGAAATGCATGATAAGGGTATCGTATTCTCGCATGAGGCAAAGGCGGAGATAGAAAAGCTGTCGGCTGCACTGCATGAGATACTCGATATGACCGCAAAAGCATTTAAAACAAGCGATGCTCAGCTTGCGTCGTCGGTCGAGCCGCTGGAGCAGGTTATAGATAAGCTGATTTCTGAAATCAAGAACCGCCATGTCGAGCGTCTTCAGAAGGGCAACTGCACCATTGAGCTGGGCTTTGTGCTGACCGATCTTCTTACAAACTACGAGAGTATCTGATCACTGCTCGAATGTTGCGGTTGCGGTGCTTTGAGTCAAAGCACGGAACGTTTGAGACCCACGAATACCTTAATAATATAAGGTCCGACGGTACGGGCAGCTTCGGCAGACTGTATGAGGAATACAGCGAACGCTATTCAATATAATATGATGATCATAAAAGGAACGATCCGGTCTGACCGGGTCGTTTTTTCTTTGTAAAGAAATTTAACAATGCGGCTGAAAATTAAAATAAATCTTAACAACAGTAAGACTTACGATTTTACAGGGAAGAATTATAATGGGGACAGAAATTAAGAAAGAAGGAAAACAAAATGAAAAAATATTAAGTATTGCGACTCTCTTTGCGGTAATCTTGACCGCGCTGTGTGCCTGCGGCAAATCATCAGGCAGTACCATCAGCGTCATAACCCGTGAGGAAGGCAGCGGAACCAGAGGCGCGTTCGTCGAACTGCTCGGCATAGTAGACGGCGACGGAAACGACAACATCGTAAAAACAGCCGAGGCAACAAACAGTACATCGGTCATGATGACCACGGTTGCCGGAAACAAAAATGCAATAGGATATGTGTCACTCGGGTCGCTCTCAAGCGACGTCAAAGCCATAAAGGTTGACGGAGCAGAGCCGACAGTAGCAAACATCGAAGCCGGCAATACAAGGTGGCGCGTCCTTTCAACCTCGTTTACAACGACGATAAGTTGAGCGATGTCGCGGCTGATTTCGTAAAGTTCATAATGAGCAGCGAAGGTCAGGCTATCGTTACCAAGAAGGGCTACATCAGCGTCAAGACATCCGACAGCTATAAATCTTCAGGACTCACCGGAACGGTAGTGCTTGACAGTTCAACCTCTGTAGGACCGCTCATGGACGCCATAGCCGATGAATACAAAAAGCTTAACCCCGATGTCAAGGTACAGATACAGCAGACCGGATCGTCGGCAGGCATCAACTCGGCAATCGAGAGCGTGTGCGATATCGGAATGTCATCAAGAGAGCTCAAGAGCAGTGAGTCGGCAAAGATAAAGACTCACAAAATGGCGACCGACGGAATAGCGGTAATAGTCAATAATTCCAACACGGTCGACGGACTTACCTCAGAACAGATCAAGTCGATATTCCTCGGTGAAACGACCTCTTGGGACGGTCTTGCAAAATAAACGGCAAGAGTCAGCACCGCCGGCAGGTAACTGTCGGCGGTATCAGTGTAAGAAAGAAGTGAGGATATGAGAAACATAAAGGAACAGATTATGAAATACTGTTTCCTTATTTGTGCCTGCGTCAGCGTCGCGGCGGTTGCGGCAATATGCCTGTTTATATTTGTGAACGGTATACCGGCAATGGGGAAAATAGGGGTATTCAAATTCCTGCTCGGTACGGAGTGGAGCCCGTCAAAGGGTGTTTACGGCATACTTCCGATGATAATAGGCAGTATATATGTTACTGCCGGAGCCGCTGTGGTCGGTGTGCCGATAGGAATACTTACGGCGGTGTTTATGGTCTACTACTGTCCGGCACCGATATATAAGATAGTAAAGCCTGCCATTGATCTGCTTGCAGGAATACCCTCGATAGTCTACGGATTTTTCGGACTTGTCGTGATAGTGCCGGTTATACAGGATCTTCTCGGTACGAGCGGCAAGGGTGTGCTGACGGCATCAATACTTTTAGGGCTTATGATACTTCCGACCATCATAAGCACTGCGGAGTCGTCGCTGAGGGCGGCGCCCGATATGTACTATGAAGGCGCTTTGGCTCTCGGAGCCACAAAGGAACGGAGCATATTCGGAGCTGTGTTCCCGGCGGCAAGATCTGGAATACTGTCTGGCGTGATACTCGGAATAGGCAGGGCGATAGGCGAGACTATGGCGGTCGTGATAGTTGCCGGAAACCAGGCGGTCATACCGAAATCGGTCACCGACGGCGTCAGGACTATTACCGCAAATATAGTTCTTGAAATGGCGTATGCCGCAGAGCTTCACCGTGAGGCGCTCATAGCAACGGCTGTTGTACTTTTTTTGTCTTTATCCTTGCTATTAATCTCTGCTTCTCCGCTATCAAGAGAAAGGCGGTAAAGGTATGAAAAAGCTTTAAAGGACCGCTGCCGTCACCCGTTATCATTTATAGTTTTTATAATGATAATCCTTGCGGCAGTCATAACGGTCGGTGCAATGCTCTTCATAGTCGCCTATATCCTTATAAAGGGAATACCGCACCTCTCTTTGGAAATGTTCGAATTTACCTATAATTCGGAAAACCTTTCCATGATGCCGGCTATTATAAACACGCTTATAATGACCGTGCTGACCCTGATCATAGCCGTGCCGGTCGGAATTTTATCGGCGGTTTATCTTGTTGAGTACGCAAAACGCGGTTCAAAGCTTGTTTCGGTCATCAGAATAACGACCGAAACGCTTTCGGGAATACCGTCGATAGTTTTCGGTTTGTTCGGATATCTCGCGTTCGTGATCGCGACCGGCTGGAGGAACTCCCTTATAGCCGGTGCGCTTACCCTTGCTATAATGGTGCTGCCGACAATAATACGCACTACCGAGGAGGCGCTCATCGCAGTGCCAGACTCGTACCGTGAAGGCAGCTACGGCCTCGGTGCCGGAAAGCTGAGAACGATATTCAAAATAGTCCTCCCGTCGGCAGTGCCGGGTATTTTATCGGGCGTGATATTATCGATAGGCAGAATAGTGGGCGAAACGGCGGCGCTGATATTCACATCGGGTACGGTGGCTGCGGTGCCGCAGAAGCTGACCGACAGCGCAAGGACGCTTGCGGTGCACATGTACTGCCTCATGACCGAGGGACTTTATACCGGTCAGGCATACGCGACGGCGGTCATCCTTATAGTAACGGTGCTTCTTATAAACGGACTTTCCGGTCTTATAGCACACAAAATAGCAAAGCGGTGAGGAAAAAAGAGTATGGGAAAAATAGATATAAAGAACCTGGAGCTTTATTACGGAGACTTCAAGGCGATAAAGGGAATAGATCTTGAAATTCCGGAAAAGGAAATAACTGCATTCATAGGACCGTCGGGCTGCGGAAAATCGACCGTTCTCAAAACACTCAACAGAATGAACGACCTTGTTGAAAACTGCAGGATAACGGGAACAATAACACTTGACGGCGCCGATATATATAAGGACATGGACGTAAGCGCTCTGCGTAAAAGGGTAGGCATGGTCTTTCAGAAGCCGAATCCATTTCCTATGAGCGTTTACGACAACATTGCATTCGGACCGCGCACCCATGGTATACATTCAAAGGCAAAGCTTGACGAGATAGTTGAAAGCTCGCTTGTGAAGGCTGCCCTTTGGGACGATGTGAAGGATCGCCTTAAGAAGAGCGCTCTTGCGCTTTCGGGCGGTCAGCAGCAGAGGCTCTGCATTGCGAGGGCGCTTGCCGTTGAGCCTGAGGTACTGCTCCTTGACGAGCCGACCTCGGCACTCGATCCTATATCCACTTCTAAAATAGAGGATCTGCTGACCGAGCTGCGCGGACAGTACACAATAGTAATAGTTACCCACAACATGCAGCAGGCGACACGTATATCCGACAAGACCGCGTTTTTCCTGCTCGGAGAGGTAATAGAATTCGGAGATACGGATAAAATGTTTTCAGTGCCCAGGATAAAAGGACAGAGGACTATATCACGGGAGGTTCGGATAATGAGAACACATTTCGACGAGCAGCTTAAAGATCTGCACAACGAGCTGGTTACAATGGGCAGTATGTGCGAGGAGGCAATATCGCTTGCCATAAGAGCGCTGACCGAAAACGATGCGGCTCTGACCGAAAAGGTTTTTGCGGTTGACTCTGAAATAGACGAAAAGGAACGCGAAATAGAGCGTCTTTGTATGCAGCTGCTGCTTAAACAGCAGCCTGTGGCAAAGGATCTCAGGGAAATATCGTCGGCACTTAAAATGATATCGGATATGGAGCGGATAGGCGATCAGGCGTCCGATATAGCCGAAATAACGCAGTATGTGCTAAAAAATGGGCGGCAGGAACGGCAGCGAGAAGGATCTGAAGGAAATGGCAGGCGAGGCGGTGAAAATGGTCACCGACAGTGTTACCTCCTTTGTACAAAGGGATCTCGGCCTTGCACATGCGGTCATGAAATATGACGATATTGTCGACGGCTGGTTCATCAAAATGAAAAAGGAACTGATTGAGCTGGTCTCACGCGACGGTGCCAAAGGCGAATACGGGATTGATCTGCTGATGATCGCCAAATACCTTGAGAGAATAGGCGACCATGCCACCAACATTGCCGAATGGGTGGCTTATTCGATAACCGGCGTGCACGAAAAGGCATAGTGTGTTGACAAAGCGGCTCATGTGAAGTAAAATAACAGACGGGGCGAATATGTGTGCCTCTGCCTGTTATTTTTTTTAAGGGGTGATTTTATGCCCGGTCCCATAACACATCTGAAGGCGGCATATGCTTTCTTAGACCGGAGCAGGTTCCGCCTGCCGCGGGAGCAGTTTTACTTAGGCAGCGTATGTCCCGATTCGGTGAACATAAACGGGCATGCCGCAAAGTCGCTGCGCTGGCCTGCACATCTGCGTGATGCGGATCTTGATATCTGGCAGCAAAACGCAGAGGAATTCTTGAAAGCGCACCGTGATTTTGAGGATAAAGCGTACCTTTTCGGATACATAATGCATATCATTACCGATATAGTGTGGGACAGAAGCTTTGACAAACGACTGTACCTTATTATGGCTGCAAACGGTGTGAAAAAGGAAGATTTCAAGGAGCGCCGCTGGCAGGAGATATACGGTTTTGAAGCGAAGGAAAGGGGCACTTCCTGGGGCAGAAATACGCTCTTGGAACTCAGCCGCGCAAAGCCTCTTTCGATAGGTACGGTGAGGGCTGAAAATGTACTTGTCTGGCGTGATATGATAGTCTCGGACGCTATCGAAGGGCAGCGATCCGGTCTATTTGTCCGGCGAATTCATGGATGAATTCATAGAAAAATGCGTAAATGAGGCTGAAAAAATCATAAAATGACTGTTAAATTACTGTTAAAATGGTTACAAAACAGCCCTTTAAAACCGCATTTTATGGGAATTGGACCTCAAAAACAGCCTTTTTAAGGCTTTTTCGGGTCAAAAACGTTATAAAACCGCTATTTTGTGAATAATGTTCACAAAAAATTGTATGCTTGCACAACTTTTGAGGGAGCTGCACCCCTCAGAAAACCTCGTATTTTGAAAAAATTACAATGTTGTAACATGTTTTTCGCCCAATTTAAAAGTTGGTTTTCGTCATATTGCACAAACGATATGCACACCGAGGGGTTGACTTATCGGAAAAATGTCATATAATTTGTTTTGACGCCGGAACTTTGGGCGTATACTTATGTGTAAACATTAAATCCGACCGATTAAATGTAACAAAATTTTAATCAGTCGGAGAGGCCGGAACAGCCGGTCAAAAATAAGGGGTTTTTGAATGTTAGTGAGCTTTATAAAAAAGGCCGTTTGTGCAGCGAAAATGGTATCACCCAAAATCGCGCTCAGAATGGCGCTCTGTCTGCTCTCGGTCATCGCCGTGGCGGTCGGGTCGGGTATGATCAAGGATTATACCATACTCGACGGAGACAGCACCTATAAGGTTTCGACCTATGCCGACGATATGTCGCAGGTGCTTGAGCTCGCAGGAGTACAGTTGGGCACAAACGATGCAGCGGATTTAAGCGACAGCGGCAGCAATATTATCACTGTCGACCGCACCTATTCCACCACAGTAAATGAAGATGCGCTTCTTGCGGCTGCCAAGATAAGCGAGAACGTAAGATCCTATACCGACGTGCTGCTCTTAGGCGTCGGTGCCGCAAGCGGCGGTGTTTTGAGCGATGATTCCCTTCCCGGAGTCAGCATGGCAAAAGATGTGTTGTAGAATACACATACGAGACAGTCAAGCAGACCGTAAAATTCGGCTATAAGACCGTTTACAGTGATCAGCTTGAAAAAGGGCAAATCTACCGTTACCAAGGGCAAAAACGGCGAGAAGGAGATAGTTTACAAGATCAAGAGAGTGGACGGTGTGATAACCGAAAGCGAAATTGAGAGCGAGACTGTCACCCTTAAGGCGACGCCGCAGATAGAGACTATAGGCACGCGCCGCGTTTACAGTTCAGCCGCAGCTGTAAAGACAAGTGAGGATGTAAAATGCATATCTACGCTTGTGCCCTCGAAGCCTATTGAGCTTGATGCCAACGGCATACCGGTGTCATATAAAAATGTTCTGACCGGAAAAGCCACAGCGTATTACGGCGGCACCTACTGTGCTACCGGCGTCAAGGCGCAGCCGGGCTATGTAGCGGTAAATCCCAATCAGATACCGTACGGTACGAAAATGTATATCGTTTCTGCCGACGGAAAATATGTCTACGGCTATGCGGTCGCGGCTGATACGGGCGGCTTTGCCTATAACGGCAGCGGCACGATGGTTGATCTCAGATTCAACACCCGCGGTGAATGTTATTCATTCGGCCGCAGGACGGTAAATGTTTATATTCTTGATTAGTCAACAGACCGGGGCGCATTTCGCCCCGGTCATATTCGGTGAGAGACATGTCCGAAAAATCAAACATTGTAAAGAAAAGATAATATTGTTTGCGGTTTTGTTGTTTTCGCAATAATAATCGTGTCCTTTGCCTTCAACATGGAAAGGATAGATGTAAAAGAGCCTCAGAGCGACGGCTTTTTTCAGTATGTAACATCATCAAAGCCGGAGTACAAATCATCATATGACGAGCAGGTAAGTAACCTGCCGTCGGACGGAGGCGACAGTTCGGACGGTACGGTATCGGTGCCGGCAGCAGGTGGGAAGATAAATCTGAATACCGCAACGGTCGAGCAGCTTATCTCACTGCCCGGAATAGGCGAGAAAAAGGCTGAAGCCATAATTAAGTACCGCAATGAACACGGGCGTTTTTCCTCGACCGAGCAGCTGCTTGATGTAAGCGGCATAGGCGACGCTACATATGAAAAGCTCAAAGATCTTGTGACCGCGGAATGACGACAGTGCCCCTGCGCCTCATGACGCAGTGTCTGAAAATGTAAATATATGTATTGAACCGACGCGGCAGGACACTCAAGGCTCGTTCGGCTCAGTCTGTCAATTAATTATATGAATGCTATTCAACTATAAACTAAAATTTATTTTTACAATGTAAGATGTTAAAAAGACGCGCATGGCAATATTGCCATGCGCGCGTTTTTATGTTTATATTTATTGCAGACATTATCAGACGTTGAAAAAGGAAGTGGACAACATCGCCGTCCTGCATGACGTATTCCTTGCCCTCGCTTCTTAACAGACCCTTTTCCCTGGCGGTTATAAGGGCTTTGTCGTCGTTTCCGCATGCAATAAGATCGTCAAAACTGACCACCTCTGCACGGATAAATCCCTTTTCAAAATCGCTGTGTATCTTTCCGGCTGCCTGAGGAGCCTTTGTGCCCTTCTTTATTGTCCACGCCCTGACCTCCGGCTGACCGGCTGTGAGGTAGGATATCAGTCCGAGCAGCGAATAACAGGTCTTTATAAGACGGTCGAGTCCGGAATGTTCAAGCCCCAGCTCGCCTAAGAACATTTCCTTGTCTTCCTCGCTCATTTCGGCAATGTCAGCCTCAAGTGACGCGCAGATCGGCAGTGTCTCGGCGCCTTCGGCGGCTGCCATATCCTTGACCTTGTTGTAGCGGACATTGGTGTCTATGTTATTTTTAAAATCGTCCTCGCTCATGTTGCAGGCATATATTACCGGCTTTGACGAGAGCAGTTCTATGGTGCTGAGTATCGCGGCTTCCGTGTCGTCCGTTTCGACCGAACGTGCGGTCCTGCCTGATTCAAGTTCCTTTATAAGCCGCTTTATAAAATCAACCTCTGTCTGGTACGACTTGTCGCCCTTGAGCGCCTTCTGGGCCTTGTCAAGCCTGCGTTCAAGCACCTCAAGGTCGGACAGTATCAGCTCAAGATTTATGGTCTCGATATCGCGTATGGGATCTACCGAGCCTTCAACATGTATGATGTCATCATTATCAAAGCAGCGTACGACATGGACTATAGCGTCGACCTCGCGTATGTGCGACAAAAATTTTATTGCCGAGTCCCTCGCCCTTTGAGGCGCCCTTTACAAGTCCTGCTATATCGACAAACTCGATGACTGCCGGTGTGAATTTTACCGGATGATACATTTCTGCCAGCTTGTCCAGCCTTTTATCAGGCACCGACACCATGCCGACGTTCGGCTCTATGGTGCAGAACGGGTAGTTTGCCGACTGCGCGCCTGCGTTGGTTATTGCGTTAAAAAGCGTTGATTTTCCGACATTCGGAAGACCCACTATTCCGAGTTTCATATAAAGCACTCCGTTTCGGTTATTAATCTCCTTATGTATGACTGCGATACGCAGTCTTAGTTGATTATATATTTTTTGAAAGCTTTTTCAACAACAATCGGTCAATTTTATGAAAAAACATGAAATTCGGGAAATTTACTCTTTAAATATCGGAGACAATATTGTATAATACACTGTAGGCATTTTTGCACGATGCTAAGGGACAGGGGTAAGCGTTATGAGTTCGCCGTTTTCCGTATCAATGGCAAAAATAATTAAAAACTTTAAGCTTGAGACAATAGTCATGCCGTTGCCCGAGGAAAACATTTACATTTCAAACGTTGAGGTCAACCGACCGGGACTTCAGCTGTGCGGATTTTATCAGTATTTCGATAACGCACGGATCCAGATAATAGGCAAAAGCGAGGAGGCATTCCTCACCGGATTTTCGGATGAAGAATATAAAAAGAGGGTGGGCGACTTTTTCGGTAAAAAGCCTGCCGCCGTCATTATATCGAGGGATCTTCCGGTCAGTGATTTCATGAAGGATGCGGCGCTTAAAAACAACGTGCCGCTGCTGAGAACTTCAGATGCGACTTCAAGCTTCATGTCGTCGCTGATATCCTTCCTGAATGTCGAGCTTGCGCCGAGGGTGACCCGTCACGGCGTTCTTGTCGAGGTGTACGGTGAGGGTCTGCTGATACTGGGTGAGAGCGGCGTCGGTAAAAGCGAAACTGCTATAGAGCTTGTAAAGCGCGGACACCGGCTTATAGCCGACGATGCGGTCGAGATACGCCGCGTGTCGTCAAGGTCGCTGGTCGGCTCGGCGCCGGAAAACATACGTCATTTTATCGAGCTTCGCGGCATAGGTATTATAAATGCCAGACGTATATTCGGTATAGGCGCGGTAAATCTTACATCAAAAATAGACCTTGTTATAAATCTTGAACAGTGGCAGTCGGAAAAGGTGTACGACCGTATGGGACTGGAGGATCAGACCACCGATATACTGGGTATCAACGTTCCGTCGGTGACAATACCGGTAAAGCCGGGACGTAACCTTGCGGTCATAATCGAGGTTGCCGCCATGAACAACCGCCAGAAGAAAATGGGATACAATGCAGCGTACGAGCTGCTCAAGCGCCTCGGGATGTCTGAGAATATACCGGAATATGAAAGGGACAAGAACGAGGATAACGATATTTTTCTGTGACTTTCAGGTCACACATCGAAAGGAATGGTCAAAATGTATAATCTCGGAATAGATCTCGGGAACAAACATCGCCGCCGCCGTGGTGGACGAAAACTACAAAATAGTCGGTTCTGCAAGCGACAAGACCGGCTGTCCGGCTCCGGCGGAGACGATAGCCGACAATATGTGCAGGGTCGCCCTTGCCGCAGTAAAGAACGCAGGACTCAAAATAGACGATATAAATGAGGTCGGCGTGGGCTCACCCGGCAGCGTAAATCCCGAGAAGGGCGAAATATGCTATTCCGCAAACCTCGGCTTTGCAAACACTAAACTCGGCAAAATGCTTGAAGACAGACTCGGCAAGCGCGTTTTCCTTGAAAATGACGCTAACGCCGCTGCATACGGTGAGATGATCGCAGGCGCAGGAAAGGGAACAAAAGATTTCATAGCCATAACGCTCGGTACCGGTGTCGGCGGAGGAGTCATCATGGACGGTAAAATGCTTACCGGCTCCAATTTTGCCGGCGGTGAGCTGGGACACATAGTGATAGTAAAGGACGGCGCGCACTGCTCGTGCGGACGTGACGGCTGCTGGGAGGCATACGCCTCGGCTACCGGACTTATCCGTGAAACGAGAGAGGCAATGCAAAAGGATAAGCAGAGCAAGATGTGGGAGATCGCCGGCAGCAGCCTTGACAATGTAAGCGGCAGGACGGCATTCCAGGGTAAAAAGTCAGGAGACGAGACCGCAAAGCGCGTCGTAAAGGAATACTGCGATTATGTGGCTTGCGGACTGACCAACATAATAAACATATTCCAGCCCGATATGGTCTGCCTAGGCGGCGGCATATCGAAAGAGGGAGAGATACTTGCGGCTCCGGTAAGAGAATATGTGGAGCGTGAGAGATTCTCAAAAACGTTGACAAGCAGACCATTATTAAGACCGCCCAGCTCGGCAACAATGCCGGTATAATCGGCGCGGCATTTATAGGCGATCTTTACAGATAATTTGATTTCAAAGGGAGGCTCCTTAAATTGAGACTATCGGAATTTAAAGCAGCGGTCGAAGCGTTGGGAGCATCCTGCATACAAAATGAGCTGATGTCGAAGCACACAAGCTTTTCGGTCGGCGGACCTGCCGATCTGTTCATAACCGTAGAAAATGCAGGAATAATGACAAAATTGCTGCCGCTGGCAGAAAGGTACTTAGTTCCGCTCACCGTTATAGGCAACGGTTCGAACCTGCTTGTTTCGGACAAAGGAGTAGAAGGTGCGGTCGTAAAATACTGTGACCGCAGTGTGACTGTAAGCGGTGAAAAGATAATCTGCGGAGCCGGAGCAATGCTGTCGGCAGTGTCGGCAGCGGCAAGGGACAGCTCCCTTGGCGGCATGGAATTTGCTTACGGTATACCGGGAAGTATCGGCGGCGCTGTCTATATGAACGCCGGAGCGTACGGCGGAGAAATAAAGGACGTTATTGAAAGCTGCATATCGGTTGACACAGACGGTACGGTCATAAAAAGGGAAAAGCATGAGCTTATGCTCGGCTACCGTGAAAGCGTTTACAAAGGAAACAGGGAAGTTATACTGTCGGCTGTTTTTGATTTAAAAGCAGCTGACAAAGCGGAAATATCGGCGAAAATGGATGATTACATGGCGCGCAGACGGCAAAAGCAGCCGCTTGATATGCCGAGCGCAGGCAGCACCTTTTAAGCGCCCGACCGGGTATTTTGCCGGGGCGCTCATTGAACAGTGCGGTCTTAAAGGTACGAGTGTCGGCGGTGCCGCGGTAAGCGAAAAGCACGCCGGATTCATTGTAAATACCGGCGGCGCAACATGTGACGATATAAGAAGGCTTATAGAAAAGGTGGCGGCAGAGGTGCTGATGCAGACCGGAGTAAGGCTGGAGCCTGAGGTCATTTTCATAGGAAGATGACGACAAGATTTAAAGGAGATAGTTATGGAACTGCTTATAGTGACGGGAATGTCGGGAGCCGGAAAATCCGTTGCGGCAAATGCGCTTGAGGACAGCGGCTTTTTACTGTATAGACAATATACCGCCGGCACTTATAAAGCCGGTAGCCGAGCTGTCGCTGCGCGGACAGTCAGATCTCGGCAAGGTCGCGATAGTGACCGATATCAGAGGCGGCAAGATGTTCGGCGAGCTTATTCCAACCATAACATCACTGCGGCAAAGCGGATGCCCTTTTGAAAATACTTTTCCTTGATGCAAGCGACGACAAGCTTATCAGAAGATACAAGGAAACAAGGCGGCGCCATCCGATGTCGGCAGGCTCGCGTATAAGCGTTTCGGAAGCCGTGAAAAAGAACGCGAAATGATGAAGCCGCTAAAAAACATATCTGACTATATAATAGACACTACCATGACCTCGACGTCTACACTCAAAGAACGTATAACCAACCTCTTTTTGGGTAATATGACCGACGGAATGACGATACAGTGCATGTCGTTCGGTTTTAAATACGGATGTGTGTCAGAGGCTGACATTGTTTTTGACGTCAGGTGCCTTAAAACCCGTTTTATGTTGAGAACCTCAGAAGCCATACAGGGCTTGAAGCTCCGGTAAAGGACTTTGTAATGGCACTGCCGGAGACCAAGGAGCTTTCTAAAAGACTTTTTGCGCTCATCGATTACACCGTGCCCCTTTACTGCAAGGAGGGCAAGAGTCAGCTTGTTATAGCAATAGGCTGTACCGGCGGCAAGCATCGCTCGGTCGTTTTTGCCGAGCTTATATATGAACATCTCAAAGCCAATAATTATCGCGCGGTGGTGGATCACCGCGACATATCCAAGGAGTAAACCGTGAATAATGCTTCGTACTGCCAGGAATTAAAGGCGGAGCTTTGCAGGCAAAAGCCGACCGGATGCTGCAGGACCGCCGAGTGTTACGGACTGCTGCTGTTCGGTCGGTCTTTTTAACAGACAGAGTGTAGGAATATGCACAAAAAGCCGCGATACTGCTGAGCTTTATGCGTCGCTGCTTAAAATATGCTTCGGCGTACATGCTTTGAACAGCGGCACTACGGTCGATGTGCCGGGTGAGGCTGACCGCAGCAGGATAGTGAATTTTTATGAAGCCAAGGAGTCGGACTGGATACTTAATCCCAACTTTGTCAAAAGGACATGCTGTAGGAGAGCTTTTATCCGCGGCGCGTTTCTTTGCCTGCGGCAGCGTCAACGATCCAAAAGTAAGCTATCATCTTGAATTTGCGGTAAAGGATCCGACCCTTGCGTTTGCGTTTTCCGCTTTTCTTGAGCTGTGCGGACATAAACCCAGACGGTCTCAGAGAAGCGGTGTTACCGCGCTTTATTACAATGACAGCTCGGTCATTGAAGAACTGCTCGGAAATATCGGTGCCGAAGGCTACAGCCTTGAGCTTATGGAGGTCAAGGTCGTAAAGGACATGAGAAACAAGCTCAATCGCCAGAACAATTTTGACACCGCAAACATATCAAAAACGGTCGATGCCGCTCTTGCACAGACGGACGCCATAAAACATCTTGAGAACACCGGCAAGCTATACCTTTTGCCGCCGGAGCTGATCGAGGCGGCTGATCTGCGCCGGCAGAATCCGGAAGCGTCGCTGACCGAGCTTTGCAGGCTGTCGGGCGGTAAAATATCGCGCTCCGGCATGAATCACAGGCTGAAAAAAATAATTGATGCGGCAAGGGAAGACGGCTGACCTTTAATATTATTTTGAAAGGAACAACGCAATGACCGATTTCGTACATCTTCATGTGCATACCGAATACAGTCTGCTTGACGGTGCATGCAGGATAGAAGAATTGATCGCCGCGGCGGTAAGCTGCGGACAGAAGGTCTTGCCGTGACCGATCACGGCGTAATGTACGGAAGCGTTGATTTTTATAAAGCGGCAAAAAAAGCCGGCATAAAGCCTATAATCGGCTGCGAGGTCTATGTAGCCCCAAGAACACGGTTTGATAAAATAAAGGAATATGACAGCAGCTATTCGCATCTTGTTTTGCTGTGCAAAAACGATATCGGCTACAAAAATCTCATTTACATGGTCTCAAAAGCTTCACAGAAGGCTTTTACTCAAAGCCAAGAATAGACCGCGAGCTTTTGGAGGCTCACAGCGACGGACTGATCGCTCTGTCCGCCTGCCTTTCGGGAGATATACCGAAAGCGCTTTTGGCAGGAGACTATGACGGAGGAAAGACACAGGCGCAGTGGTACAATTCCGTTTTCGGAAACGGCAACTTTTATCTCGAACTGCAGGATCACGGACTTGCCGAACAGCAAAGGATAAATCCGCAGATAATAAGGATGTCAAAGGAGACCGGTATACCGCTTGTCGCCACTAATGATGTGCATTATGTGAAAAAGCAGGACGCAGAGGTTCAGAAGGTGCTTATCTGCATAGGTACAAACCATACGCTTAATGAAAAAACAGGTCTTGAATTTGAAAACGACGAGTTTTATTTGAAAACCGGCGACGAAATGGCGGAGCTGTTCCCCGATGAAGCTGTAAAAAACACTCTTGAAATAGCCGACAAATGCAATTTTGATTTTGATTTCGGCAAGATCAAGCTTCCGTTTTTTGATATAGGCGACAAAAACCATGCGGAATTCCTGCGTGAGCAGTGCGAGCAGGGCGCGCGGCGCATATATGGCGAGGTACTGCCGGACGAGGTCAAAAAAAGGATAGACTATGAACTTGGCGTTATAGAACGCATGGGATATGTGGATTATTTCCTTATAGTCGCCGATTTTGTCATGTTCGCGAAGTCACACGGCATACCGGTGGGACCCGGCAGAGGCTCGGGTGCCGCAAAGCATAGTAGCCTACTGCATAGGTATAACCGGCATCGATCCGCTGAAATATGACCTTATATTTGAAAGATTCCTTAATCCGGAACGTGTTTCAATGCCGGATTTCGATATAGATTTCTGCTATATAAGGCGGCAGGAGGTCATAGATTACGTAATATCAAAGTACGGCTCGGATCATGTCGCTCAGATAGTGACCTTCGGTACAATGGCTGCGCGCGCGGCGGTAAGGGATGTCGGCAGGGCTATGGATATACCGTATGCCGCATGCGATAAAATAGCAAAGCTTATACCGCGTGAGCTTGGCATGACCCCTGAAACAGGCTATTGAAAACGCCGGAGTTAAGGGAAATGTGCCAGACCGACGCTACGGCAAAAAGGCTGCTCGACATGGCGATGAGGGTCGAGGGTATGCCGAGACACGCGTCAACACACGCGGCAGGGGTGGTAATAACCGACCGCCCGGTAGACGAATATGTCCCACTGAGCGTAAACGACGGCGCGGCGGTCACGCAGTATACCATGACGGCATTGGACGAGCTGGGGCTTTTTGAAAATGGACTTTTTAGGGCTTCGCAACCTTACGGTCATAGATGATACCTGCAAAATGGTGGCAAGCCAGCTGCCGGGATTTTCGGTCAGTAAAATACCCGAAAACGATAAAGAAACGATGAAAATGATGTCGGCAGGCAGAACCGACGGCGTGTTCCAGTTTGAGTCGGGCGGAATAAGAGGAGTGCTGCAGTCCTTCAGACCCGAAAAAAATCGAGGATCTTATAGCCATAACCTCACTTTACCGTCCGGGACCTATGGACTCGATACCCAAATATATTGAAAACAGGCACAATCCACAGAAAATAAAGTACCGTACCGAACTTTTAAGACCGATACTTGAGGTCACCTACGGGTGCATAGTTTATCAGGAGCAGGTCATGCAGATATTCCGCACTCTTGCAGGATATTCCTTAGGCCGCGCCGATATTGTAAGGCGTGCAATGGCAAAGAAAAAACACGACGTTATGCAAAAGGAGCGGCAGTCGTTCATTTACGGCGAAAAAAGGACAAGGACGGCAATACTATATGTGACGGCGCCGTTGCAAGGGGCGTCTCTGAAAAGGATGCCGCCGAGATATTCGACGAAATGAGCGCGTTCAGCTCGTATGCCTTCAATAAGTCACATGCAGCGGCGTATGCATATATCGCATATATAACAGCATATCTTAAAATGCCATTTTGAAAAAGCAGTATATGGCGGCGCTGCTCACAAGCGTTATGGATAATCCGTCGAGGTTTTCAAGGTATATCGCCGAGTGTGCCAAGGATAAGATCAAAATACTTCCGCCGTCGGTAAATGACAGCGGAAGGCAGTTCACGGCAGGACAGAACGGCATACGGTTCGGACTGCTTGCCGTCAGGAATAGGCGGCGGACTGGTCGATTCACTGATACGCGAACGCGAAAACGGCAATTTTAAATCCCCTTACGATTTTTGCAGCCGCATGTACGGCAACGACCTTAACAGGCGTGCCGTCGAAAGCCTTATATTAAGCGGCGCTTTTGATTGCTTCAGTTTTCCGAGAAAACAGCTTCTGCAGAATATGGAGCCTATGCTGGGTCACATCGAATCGGTCAAAAAGTATTCGGCAGGCGGTCAGCTCGACCTGTTTGGCTCAGGGGATAGCCCGGAAGACACCTTTACCATGAAGCCGACCGACGAAATGCCGCGGTATGAGCTGCTTTCCGGTGAAAAACAGGTCACGGGAATGTATATATCGGGACATCCTCTTGCCTCTTATTCAAAGGCGTGCTCAGAAAAAGGACTTACGCGGTCGTTCGATCTTACCGATACCGAGAAAAATCAGCGGCTTGACGGCAAGACCGTTTCTATGATAGCCATGATATCGGGCGTCAGAAAGAAAATGACCAGATCCGACGAAACGATGGCGATAGTCGAGGTTGAGGATATGTACGGGTCGCTGAGCGTGCTCGTTTTCCCGAAAATATACGCAAGGAGTGCCACGCTGCTCAACGCAAATGCGGTGCTTAAGATAACCGGCAGGGTGCAGGTGGACGAAAACGGCACGGCGGAAATAATCTGCATGTCGCTGGAACCCGTAAAAAAGGACAATGAGACTGCTGCCGGCGCCGGAAGGTCTGAAAAGCAGATAAAAAAGAGGACTGTATCTTAAGGTCCCGTCCATTGACAGCGAGCGGTATATAAAGGCACGCAGGATCATGGATGTTTTCGATGGCGATACACCCGTTATAATAAAACCGGAGGATAGCAGCTCGGCACTGCTTTCCCCAAGGTCGGGGTGGGTCATGATGAATGATGTTATGCTGAGGTGCCTTAAAGAGCTTCTCGGCAGCGATAATGTAAAATTTGTTGATTAAAAAGAGGTGCTTTTTATGAAGGTAATGATGATTGGAGCTCATAACGACGACTGCGAGTGCAATGCCGGCGGTACTGCCGCACTGCTGGCGGCTAAAGGCTGCGAGGTGCTGTTTGTAAATCCTGCCTGCATAATACACAATCAGTCGCTTTCCGATGAAATCATTGACGCGTGGAGAAAAATGGAGATAAATGCGGCAAGACTGCTCGGCGCCGATAAAATAATCATGGACGACCGCAAGGCAAGGATATTTGACAACAGCCGTGAAACGGTCGAAAAGCTCGAGAAGATAATACTTGACTTCAGACCGGAGATGGTGTTTATACATTGGCCGATGGACAACCATGTCGAGCACCGCATGGTCGCCAAGACCGCATATAAGGCAATATCGATAGCTTGTGTGCACGGTGCGCCTATAAAAGAGATATATGCTTTTGAAGCCGGCATTTCACAGACCACGAATTATTTTTCTCCGCATTTCGGCATTGAAATAACATCGGTCATGGATAAAGTGGAGGAGAGTCTAAGATCCTTCAGCACCGAGGCGGCGCAGGGCGACTGGCTTGTAAAAACAAAGCGCGTGCAGGCGAATTACCGCGGTCTCGACCTTATCACGCTCGGCAGATACGCCGAGGTGTTCAGGATAGTGAAGTTCCCGGACAAAAACAATGATTTTGCTATAAGGGGAGCTGCTGCTCGACGAGTTTAGGTGGTACGGCAGGGGCATGTATCCGGCAATGGGCACCGAATATTTTGAATAAAACGGGATGACACCAGGTATACAGTAAAAATCTAAAACATATATTAAAACTTCTGCTTGACATAAGACTCAAATGGTTATATTATTCATACTATGGGGCAATTTACAAATGTGGGGCGAAAGCGCTTGGACGTGTTGCCCGTCGGCAGAGTTCCGTTTGCCGCTGACGGATCTTTTAATGTGTTTATTACGACTAAAAGCGGCGGAATGGAGTTTTGTTATGGCTAAAAATGTGACCGCTATCGGTGTGCTTACAAGCGGAGGAGACGCTCCGGGCATGAACGCGGCTGTTCGTGCCGTTGTAAGAACGGCAATAGATATGGGTATAAAGTGTTACGGTATAAGACGCGGATATAACGGACTTATCGAGGGTGATATCGTTGAGATGACCCTTCGCGATGTCAGCGACATAATCCACCGCGGCGGTACCGTGCTCTATACCGCAAGAAGCCCTATGTTCAAGACCGAGGAGGGCATGAAGCTTGCTATCGACAACTGCAAGAAATTCGGTATATCCGGAATAGTTGTCATAGGCGGCGACGGCTCCTACCGCGGAGCAAGGGATCTTTCCATGAGAGGCATACCCTGCGTTGGACTTCCCGGAACGATAGATAACGATATTTCTTCGACCGACTATACCATAGGCTTTGATACCGCTATGAACACCGCCATGGAAATGGTCGATAAGCTGAGAGACACAACCCAGTCGCACGAGCGCTGCAGCGTCGTTGAGGTCAGGGGACGCAGAGCCGGCTGGATAGCTCTTGAGTCGGGTATCGCCGTCGGCGCTACCGCGATACTTGTACCCGAGGTTCCGTTCAATCTTGACCGCGATGTTATAGCCAAGATACAGAAAACACAGCAGTCGGGCAAGAAGCACTTCATTATAATCGTTGCCGAGGGTGTCGGCGAGGTGCAGAAGCTGGCAGACGAGATCGAGGAAAAGACCGGCATAGAGTCGAGAGCAACCGTTCTCGGCCATGTTCAAAGAGGCGGAAGCCCGACAGTCCGCGACCGTGAAATGGCGAGCTGCATGGGTTACTATGCGGTCGAACTGCTCAGCCGCGGTATCGGTAACCGCGTTGTGTCGTACCGCAACGGCAAAATACTTGAACGATATATATATGAGGCGCTCAACATGGTAAAGCCCTTTGATGTCGATAAATTCAAGATTGCAAACGTTATTTCTATCTGATTATCTGCCGGTCGGAAACGCCATATTTCCGACCGGTGTTTTATGTAAATTGAAATTCTGTTGAAAACGTCCCGTATGAACAAATTATTAACGACACATTTTGTTTAAACTCACAAACTTGAAATACGGTGCCGAAAAATGTTGACAATAGGGGAATCATGTGCTAACATTAAATCATCAATTAAAGATGTTGCCAATATATTTTCGGTTTTTCCCGGGTGGTCCGGACGGTCCGACTGTTTCTACCATGACACCGCAGGTCATGACTATTGGTTTAGCGCCGTGACGGTTTTTGAAGTCCTTTTGCGGCGGTATTGGCAAAAGCAGACTTTATTTTAAGTCTGTTTTTCTTTTTTCTATGACGAAAGGAGGCTGGTTTCATATTTAGCGCAGCACATAAAGTGCAATATCGGCGCTATGAAACCGGTCTTTTATAATTTTGATGTAATTTTATTTACATATAATATTTTTTCTGGAGGACGAAAAAATGAAAAAAAATTCTGGCATTACTTCTCGCGGTATCAATGCTGTTCGCTCTTGCGGCTTGCGGCGGCAGCGGTGACTCTGCAAAAAAAGGCATGAGTCCTGATGTTATCGCACGCAACGATGTAAAAGGCTCCGTTACCATCCCTGAGGATTTCAAGATCGGTATGATCTGCCTTCACGATGAGAACTCTACCTACGACAACAACTTCATCTCAGCTCTGAAATCAGCTGCCAAGGGCCTCGGACTTGCCGACAGCCAGGTAGTTATCGTTACCGGCATCGGTGAAGACAGCAAGTGCTACGACACCGCAGTTGACCTTGCCAAGAACAAAGGCTGCAAGATCATTTTTGCCGACTCCTTCGGTCATGAATCATTCATGAAGCAGGCTGCTGCCGAATATCCGGACGTTCAGTTCTGCCATGCTACTGGTACTTCCGCAAAGATTGCCGGACTTGACAACTTCCACAACGCATTCGCTTCCATCTACGAGGGTCGTTATGTTGCAGGTGTTGCAGCAGGTATGAAGCTCAACGAGATGATCAAAGAAGGAAAGATCACCGATAAAGAGGCTGTTATCGGCTATGTCGGCGCTTTCACCTATGCTGAGGTTATCTCCGGTATGACTTCGTTCTTCCTCGGCGCACGCTCGGTCTGCCCGACCGCAACTATGAAGGTCCGTTACACCGGTTCCTGGTACGATCAGGCAAAGGAGCAGGAGGCTGCTACCGCTCTTATCGAGAACGACAAGTGCGTACTTATCAGCCAGCATGCCGACTCGCTCGGCGCTCCGACCGCTTGTGAGCTCAAGGGCGTTCCGAACGTTTCCTACAACGGAAGCACCTATTCCGCAGGTGAAAATTCGTTCATCGTTTCTTCTGCTATAAACTGGGCTCCCTTATTTCCAGTACATCATCGAGACCGTTGTAAGCGGCAACAAGATAGATGCCGACTGGTGCGGAACCATTGCCACAAACTCGGTTGTTATCAGTGGTGTGAACCAGGATGTCGCAGCTGAGGGCACTATCGATCAGCTCAACAAGGTCATAGCCGAACTCAAAGCCGGCACACTTCATGTTTTCGATACCTCTAAGTTCACCAAGGACGGCGCTAAGCTCGACAGCTATCTTGCAGATGTCGACGGCGACTTCACCGGTGAGACCAATGTTATCCATGACGGATACTTCGACGAGTCAAACGCCAAGCAATTCCGTTCGGCTCCTTACTTCGATATCATCATCGACGGTATAACCAACCTTAACACCAACTACGGTGACTGATAGGCTGTAAATCAATCAGATCCTGTGTCCGGCAGTACTGCCATTCCCTTGGATGCAGGGCAGGCAACGACCGCAAGGGGAGCTGTTATAAGCTCCCCTTGTCGTTTGATTTTATGCATTAGGAGGTTTACTGTGAACGCTCTTGAACTTAAGAATATAACCAAGACATTCGGCAGTCTAGTTGCAAATAAAAATGTCAGCCTCGATGTCAAAGCACACGAAATACTGGCTATATTAGGCGAAAACGGAAGCGGCAAAACCACGCTCATGAACATGATCGCGGGCATTTACCATCCGGATTCCGGTGAGATACTCGTCGGCGGAGAGCACGTTACGATAGCTTCTCCCAGAGACGCTTTTCAGTATAAAATAGGAATGATACACCAGCATTTCAAGCTGGTAGACGTTTTTACCGCGACCGAAAATATTGTACTCGGCATTGACGAAAAGCCGTACAGTCTTAAAAATTCCATGAAAAAGGTCGCCGAGATTTCGGAAAAATACGGTTTCGAGATAGATCCGAAGAAAAAGGTATATGAAATGTCGGTTTCGGAAAAGCAGACCGTTGAGATAGTCAAGGTGCTTTACCGCGGAGCCGATATACTGATACTTGACGAGCCCACTGCGGTCCTTACTCCGCAGGAGACCGCCAAGCTTTTTGCCGTTCTGCGTCGCATGAGGGATGACGGAAAGGCAATAATCATAATCACCCATAAGCTGCATGAGGTCATGTCCATATCAGACCGCGTTGCGGTTTTGCGTAAGGGTGAATACATAGGTACCGTAAACACGGCTGAGACCGACGAAAACAAGCTGACCGAAATGATGGTCGGCAAGAAGGTCAGCCTTAACATACAGCGCGACGACCCCGTGTATCCTGAGGACAGGCTGGTCATCGAACATCTGAATTATGTCAATACCGACGGCATAAAGGCGCTTGACGATGTGTCGTTTACTGCGCGCAGCGGTGAGATACTCGGTATCGCCGGTATCGCCGGAAGCGGGCAGAGAGAGCTGCTCGAGGCTATTGCCGGATTGCAGCATCTTGACAGCGGCGATATACTGTATCACGATCCTAAGACCCAGAAAACCGAGGACTTAAGAGACAAAACTCCACTGCAGATAAGAGATCTCGGCGTCAGGCTGTCCTTCGTTCCGGAGGACAGGCTCGGAATGGGTCTTGTCGGTAACATGGATATAATCGACAACATGATGCTCAGAAGCTATGAAAAGGGCAAATCGGTATTCATAAACCGTCAGCCGCCGAGAGCGCTTGCCGATGAGGTCATAAAAAGCCTTGAGGTCGCGACTCCGAGTGCCACGACACCGGTCAGAAAGCTTTCGGGCGGTAACGTGCAGAAGGTGCTTGTCGGTCGTGAGATAGCGGCATCGCCTCACGGTTCTTATGGCTGCGTATCCGGTCAGGGGTCTCGATATAAATTCGTCCTACATGATATACAATCTGCTCAATAAGCAGAAGGAAAACGGCGCCGCAGTTATATTTGTCGGCGAGGATCTCGATGTTCTTCTCGAGCTTTGTGACCGCATACTTGTCATCAACGCCGGAGCTGTTACCGGTATAGTCGACGCAAGGAGCGCAACAAAGGAACAGATAGGACTTCTCATGACAAAGTCACACGGAGGTGCAGCAAATGAGTAAAGAGACCAGGCACGGCCGCGAGCCGCTGCTTTTATGTTTCGCGCAGGGGCAATGTTTCGCTGAGCCGCAGTATATCGGTCAGAATCGTTGCAATACTCATGGCGCTTATTGTCTGTGCCGTTGTCACCAAGCTTATGACCGGCGATGACCCGATATCCATTTTCAAGACCATAGCTCACGGCGCATTCGGTACCGGACGCACACTTGTCACGATACACGATATCGCGATACTGCTCTGCATTTCGCTTGCCGTAACGCCTGCGTTCAGAATGAAATTCTGGAACACCGGAGCGGAGGGACAGGTGCTGATCGGCTGCCTTTCGACTGCGGTCTGCATGCTGACCTTAGGCGGCAAGGTGCCCGACTGGCTGCTGATAATAATAATGGCGGCAAGCGCTATTGTTTCCGGAATAATATGGGGCGTTATCCCTGCTATATTCAAGGCGCAGTGGGGAACTAACGAGACGCTTTTCACACTTATGATGAACTATGTCGCCATTCAGCTTGTCGAATACTTTTTTGAAGGTCGCCGACAAGAGCGGATCAAACGTTGTAGGACCGACGCTTCTGTCACACGGCTGGTTCCCCGATCTGTTCGGCGTGAAATATCTCATCAACATAATCGCGGTTGCACTGCTTGTTGTGCTGATGTATATATATCTCAACTACAGCAAGCACGGATATGAGATATCGGTGGTCGGCGAAAGCGAAAACACCGCGCGATATATAGGAATAAACGTTAAAAGGTAATAATCCGCACCATGGCGCTGTCAGGAGCTATATGCGGACTTGCAGGTCTGCTTATAGTCGGCGGTTCGTCACATTCCATTGACTCAAACCTTGTTGACGGCAGAGGATTTACCGCTATCATGGTATCGTGGCTTGCAAAGTTCAATCCGTTTACCATGATACTTACAACGCTGCTTCTTGTTTTCCTTGACCGCGGTGCCGATGAGGTCACCTCAAAGTTCGGTCTTAACGGTGATTTTTCCGCAATACTTACCGGAATAATACTTTTCTTTATAATAGGTTGCGAATTCTTCATAAACTATCAGGTGCGTTTCAACCGAAAGAAAAACAAAGCTGCGGCAGGGGAGGTGGCATAAACTGTGCTTACAACAATCATAGGATTTTTACAGCGTGCCATTCTCCAGGGAACTCCGCTTCTGTTCGGCGCTACGGGTGAGATAATCACCGAAAAATCGGGCAACCTCAACCTTGGTATACCCGGTATCATGTACATCGGAGCAATATCGGGTGTTATCGGCGGATTTTTCTATCAGAGCAATGCCGGCACCGTTATACCGGCGCTCGCCATACTCATTCCGCTTGCGTGCTGCCTTTTAGGCTCATTGCTTGTATCTCTTCTTTACTGCTTTCTTACCGTAAACCTCAAGGCAAATCAGAATGTTACCGGTCTTGCCATTACCACCTTCGGTGTCGGCTTCGGCAACTTCTTCGGCGGCTCGCTTATAAAGATAGTAAAGAGCGACGTGCCTTATCTGGCTCTTGTTAAAATAGCCAAGGCGTATAAAACCACGCTGCCGTTTGCAAAGGACATGGGACAGGTCGGTCAGCTTTTCTTCTCATACGGGTTTTTGGTCTACCTTGCCGTGATACTTGCCGTTGGTGCAGGAATATTTTTAAAGCGCACCAAAACAGGACTGAGGCTCCGTTCCGTCGGCGAAAATCCGGGAACTGCCGATGCCGTCGGCATAAACGTAACACGTTATAAGTACTTTGCCACCTGCATAGGCGGCATGATAGCCGGTCTCGGCGGTCTGTACTATATAATGGACTACAGCAACGGTATATGGTCGAACAACGGTTTTGGAGACCGCGGCTGGCTTGCCATTGCGATAGTTATTTTCGCAACATGGAAACCGACACTTGCGATATTAGGCTCATACCTTTTCGGTGCACTTTACATACTTTTCAACTACATCAACGTACCGATGCAGGTGTTGCCGCTTATCCAGATGCTGCCTTATGTTGTGACGATACTTGTACTTATAATCATCAGCATGAGGAAAAAGCGTGAGAATCAGCCTCCGGCACATCTCGGACTGTCTTATTTCCGCGAGGACAGATAAAGTAACATAGTGCTTGACATATCACAATTGCTGTGATAAAATCTAATAGTATTTAAAGTAATTCACTTGAAACGGAGATATTATCATGAATAGAATCAAAACTATCGAGACAAGAGACATCAAAGCAAGCGTAAAGAACGGCGGCTGCGGCGAGTGCCAGACATCCTGCCAGTCAGCCTGCAAGACCTCTTGCGGTGTTGCAAATCAGCAGTGCGAGAATTGCAATAAGTAATTATTAAACTGCAAAATGCCGCCCGACAGATAAGGGCGGCATTTTTTAGCGTACAGGGGGAGAAAACAATGGTACACCAGTATAAACTCGGCGGATATAACATCGTGCTTGATACATGCAGCGGCTCGGTACATTCGGTAGACGATGTCGCTTACGATATGATAGCAATGTACGGCAAAGAGGACGACGACAGGATCATTGCCGCAATGAAGGAAAAATATGCCGACCGCAGCGATGTGACCGACAGCGACCTTAAGGATTGTCTTTCGGATATAGAGGCTCTTGTAAACGCCGGCAAGCTGTTTTCTGAGGACGCCTATGAGCAGCTCGCATATGATTATAAAAACAACAGCAATGTCATAAAGGCGCTTTGTCTGCACATTGCTCATACCTGCAATCTCACCTGTTCATACTGTTTCGCCAGTCAAGGCAAATATCACGGCGACAGGGCTTTGATGACCTTTGAGGTGGGTAAACAGGCATTTGATTTCCTCATAGCCAATTCCGGGACGAGAAAAAACCTTGAGGTCGATTTTTTTGGCGGCGAGCCGCTTATGAATTTCGATGTCGTAAAGCAGCTGGTGGCATATGCAAGAAGCATTGAAAAGGAAAAGGGCAAGAATTTCCGCTTTACCCTTACTACAAACGGTGTCCTGCTTGACGACGACGTGACCGATTTTCTGAACAGGAAATGAACAACGTGGTGCTTAGCCTTGACGGCAGAAAAGAAGTGCACGACCACTTCAGGAGGGACTATGCCGGAAACGGCAGCTATGACAGAATAGTGCCCAATTTTCAGCGATTTGTGGAAAAACGCGGCGGCAAAGGGCTACTATGTGCGCGGCACGTATACCCATGAAAACACCGATTTTACTAACGATATACTCCATATGGCTGACCTCGGCTTCAGGGAACTTAGCATGGAGCCGGTGGTATGTCCGCCGGGCGATCCGTATGCGCTGACCGAGGATGATCTTCCGGTTCTTATGGAGCAGTATGAAAAAGCTGTCTTTGGAAATGCTGCGCCGCGAGAAAAAGGGTGAGGGCTTTACCTTCTACCATTACATGCTCGACCTAAAAACGGACCGTGTATATACAAGCGCATAACCGGCTGCGGCTCGGGTACAGAATATATGGCTGTGACGCCATGGGGCGAGCTTTTCCCATGCCATCAGTTTGTAGGTGACCCGAAATACAGTCTCGGCAATATCTGGGACGGCGTTACCAACAAGGCGGTTCAGGATGAATTCAGACACTGTAACGCCTATGCCCGTAAGGAATGTAAGGATTGCTGGGCAAGACTGTACTGCTCCGGCGGATGCGCCGCAAACGCATATCACGCAACGGGGAGCATAAGCGGTATATATGAATACGGCTGTGAACTGTTTAAAAAGAGAATAGAATGTGCCGTGATGATGCAGGTCGCAAGGGCTGAGGACAAATGAATACGCCGATAGCCTCGTTTATTGACAGTTATGCAAAAAAGGTACGCTGCGGCTTCACATGCCGGGACATAAAGGTAAGGGACCGACAGGGACGGAATACGCCGACATCACCGAAATAAAGGGCGCAGATGTGTTATCTGAGGCTAAGGGCATAATAGGCGAAAGCGAAAAAAACGCCGCTGAGATTTTCATGACCGGTGCGACATATTATTCGACCGAAGGCTCGTCGCTGTCGATCAAAGCAATGCTTGCGGCGGTTTTGAATGGCAGGAACGGGAACAGGCGGATAGTCGCGGCGCGTAACGTACACAAATCATTTGTGTTCGCGGCGGCTTTGCTGCAGTTCGACGTTGAATGGATATATCCCGAAGGTAATGAGCATCTTTGCTCGTGTCTTGTTGCGCCCGAAAGGCTGCAAACCGTGCTTTCCGCCGAAAGCGAACTGCCTGCCGCGGTCTATGTAACATCTCCGGATTACCTCGGTAATATGCAGGACATAAAGGGGTTAGCCGAAGTGTGCCGAAAGTTCTCGGTACCACTGCTTGTTGACAATGCTCATGGTGCGTATACGGCTTTTCTTGAAAGCTCAATGCACCCGATAGCACTTGGCGCTTCCATGTGCTGCGATTCGGCGCACAAGACGCTGCCGGTGCTGACCGGCGGCGCGTATCTTCATGTGTCAAAGGACTTTGATGTAAGACCGGAAATTATAAGAAATTCGCTGTCGCTTTTTCGGATCGACAAGTCCGTCATACCTGATTCTGCGGTCGCTTGATCTTTGTAATGAGTATCTTGACGACCGGTACAGAAATGAGCTGGCAGGGTGCGTAAAACGTGTGAATGAGCTCCGACGGTCGCTCGCCTATGCAGGGTGGAAACCTGTGGGCGGCGAACCGCTTAAAATAACAATAGACTGTGCCGCGTCCGGCATTTCGGGAAACAGTGTTGCCGACAGGCTGCGTGAGCAAAATATTGAGCCGGAATTTTCCGATAAAAATTATGTCGTCATGATGTTTTCTCCACAGGTGCCGGCAGACGGGTACGGTAAAGTGTCAGCCGCATTCGGTGCAGCACGGACAATGCGGCAGCAGAGCTGCCGGCGGACATACTCTCTCCCGTCGGAACGTGCGCTGAGCATAAGAGACGCGATATTGGGACAGCAGGTCACGGTCCCGGTCGCCGAAGCCGTGGGTGTATCTGCGGAACACCGGTCGTGTCGTGCCCTCCTGCAGTGCCCGTCGTTATAAGCGGCGAGATAATAACCGGCAAGGCGGCAGAAGTTTTAAGGCACTGCGGAATAAATGAGATCTCGATTGTAAAGTATAATATACCGCCAAAGGGCAGTTCTGCAAAAAGCGGAGCTGCCCTTTTGATAGGCTAAGAGGTGAATTTTAGTTTACTGCTTGCTTAACCGCATGTCTTGTGTTATATTATTCATAGCGAATAGGGTCACCTGTCTTTCGGTTTTGTCTAGGCAACTCTACCTTAACACAGGTTCGCTCTATTCGCTACTTCTGTTTTTTACTTTTTGTCACACATCATTGTAACACATACAGCTTTTTACCGTTTTATGCTATGTTTTTGTTGATATTTAAAGGTAAAAACAGTATAATATTTATGAATATGCATAAGAAAGGGTAATGACATATGGATTGCAAGCAATTCTTTCAGAAGCTGCACGGCAAAAAAGATCGCCATGTGCGGCATAGGCGTCAGCAATACACCTCTTATTTATAAATTTCTGGATCGCGGTGCGCGTGTTTTTGCGTGCGACCGCCGCACAAGGGAGCAGATAGGTCCCTTTAGCCGATCAACTTGAGGCAGGGGGAGCAGAGCTTCGCCTCGGCGAAGGATACCTCAATGACCTTGAGGTCGATATGATATTCCGCACTCCGGGTATGCATTTCAATCTGCCCGAGCTTGAAAAGGCGAGGGACAACGGCATCGCCGTGACAAGCGAGATGGAAGTGTTCTTTGATCTGTGCCCGGCAACGATTTTTGCGGTGACCGGCTCTGACGGAAAAAACAACGACCACCACGCTTATAGCCGAAATGCTGCGCGCAGAGGGCAAAACGTGTATGTCGGAGGCAATATCGGCACGCCGCTGCTGCCTGAGATAGAAAATATAAAGCCGGAAGATTTTGTAGTCGTCGAGCTTTCGTCGTTCCAGCTTATATCGATGAGAAAGGGTCCTGACGTTGCGGTCGTTACCAATGTTGCGCCCAATCATCTTGATGTTCATAAAAGCATGGACGAATATATAGGCGCAAAGAAAAACATACTGCTTCATCAGAATGCATTCTCGAGGACGGTACTAAATCTTGACAATGAAATAACCGCAGGCTTCGGCAGCAGTGTCAGAGGTCAGAAAATGTTCTTCTCAATGAAGCGTGCCGTGAAAAACGGTGCATGGCTGGGTTCTGACGGATACCTCAACCTTTCATACCGTGGACTTTCGGTGCCGCTGCTGCACAGGGACGACATAACGATACTCGGCGATCACAACGTCGAAAACTATCTTGCGGCGATATCTGCAGTGTGGGGCTATGTCGGAGCGGACAGCATACGCCGCGTTGCGCACGAGTTCAAGGGTGTTGAGCACCGCATCGAGTTTGTCCGCGAAATAGACGGCGTGAAATACTACAACGACTCCATAGCGTCAAGCCCGACAAGGACTATAGCCGGACTGAAGGCACTGCCGGGCAGCGTCATACTGCTTGCGGGCGGTTATGACAAACACATACCCTTTGAGCCGATGACGCCCTACATTGTAGACAAGGTCAAACTGCTTCTGCTCGCAGGTCCGACTTCGGATAAAATAGAGGCTGCCGTAAAGGCTGACCCAAACTACACAAAGGGTCATCCGCAGATAATAAAGGTCAACAATTTTGACGAGGCGGTCAAGGTGGCACACGAAATGGCTGTGCCCGGTGATACGGTGACCTTAAGCCCTGCCTGCGCCAGCTTTGACGCATATCCGAATTTTGTGGTAAGAGGCAGACATTACAAAGAGCTTGTAAACAAGCTGTAAGGAGCTTTTTTATGACAGATATGTTAAAAGAGCTTTGCAGCGCCGATTCATTCGCAGGTATCGACGACGCGGCAAAGGTAGCGGAAAAATATCTTTCAAAATATGCAAATGTGAGCAGACACGGTGGCAGTGTCATCGCTGTGACGGGTCGTGACGAAAAAAAAAGACCGTCATGCTCGAAGCGCACATTGACCAGATAGGCATGGCGGTCACATCGGTCGAAAACGGCTTTGCGGCTGTAGCGCCGATAGGCGGCATAGACGTCCGCATGCTGCCGGCGATGAGGGTAAAGATATACGGCAAGCGTACATTGGACGGTGTGTTTTGCAGTACGCCGCCGCATTTAAAGGGCAGCTGTGACAGTGTGCCGGATTTTGACTCGCTTTATATTGACACAGGGCTCGGCAAGGCAGCCGATGAGCTGATATCGGTCGGCGACCGCGTTGCGTTCGACGACGGATTCAGAAAGCTTCATGGATCAAGGGTCACTGCAAGATCGCTTGACGATCGCGCAGGCTGCGCGGCGGTAATACGCGTAAGTCAGCTTCTGCATGGTAAGGAGCTGCCGGTTAATGTTGTATTTCTTCTGAGCGATAAAGAGGAAATAGGCGGTATGGGTGCTAAAACGGCGACCTTTTCAATAGATCCGGATATTGCGGTGGCAATCGATGTGAGCTTCGGAGATCAGCCGGGAATAGAAAAGGAAAAGACAGGAACTTTTGGGCGAGGGCGCTATGCTCGGTATTTCACCGATATTGTCGCATAATGTGACCGCAGCGCTCAAAAGGTCTGCCGAAAATGCAGGCGTCCGTCTGCAAACCGAGGTTATGGGCGGAAAAACATCGACCGACGCCGACTGCATAGCCCTGTCAAGGTCGGGCGTTGCCTGCGGACTTCTGTCTATTCCTCTGAGGAACATGCATACGCCGGTCGAGATAGTTGATACAGATGATATCGAGGCTGCAGCCCGTATCATGGCTGATTTTGTTATGACGGGATGTGAGCTTTAAGATGTTTGATTATTTATATGAGCTTTGCGCTTTGAACGGCGTTTCGGGGCGTGAGGAAACGGTAAGACGGTATATTGAAGAAAAGATCAGGGGTAAAGCCGAGATAAAGGTGGACGCGCTCGGTAATCTGATAGCTTTTGTGAAGGGCAAAAACGGGCAAAGCATAAGGTGATGCTCGACGCCCATATGGACGAGGTAGGACTGATAATAACAAATATATGTGACGACGGTTCTCTGAAATTTGCCACCGTCGGCAGCATCGAGACGCCGGTGCTCATGGCACGGACGGTGGTGATCGGCGATAAGGTGACCGGAGTTATCAGTACTAAACCGATACACCTTTGTGTCAAAGGATGAGGCGAAAAAGCTGCCGGAAAAGGACTCGCTTTATATTGATATAGGCGCTGCTTCAAAGACAGAGGCGGAAACTCTGGTCTCGGTGGGAGACGTGGCGGCTTTCCAGCCCGACCGAATATGCGAAGGCGACACGGTCGTTACCAAGGCGCTGGACGACCGCGCAGGCTGTGCGGCGATAATTGATATTATAAACAGCGAACCGGAATATGATTTTTACGCCTCCTTCAGCGTGCTTGAGGAGGTCGGCGCCGGAGCGAGGGCGGCGGCTTACGGAATAGACCCGGAGTATGCCATTGTGCTCGAATCGACGACCGCGGCTGATCTTCGCGGTGTGCCATCTGAAAAGCAGGTCTGCAAAAAGACGGAGGGCGCTGTTATTTCGTTTATGGATCACGGCACGCTTTACGACCACGACCTGTTCAATGCTACGCTTAAAGCGGCAAAGGAAAACGGCATACCCTGTCAGGTGAAAAGTGCTGTGGCAGGCGGAAACAATGCCGCAGGAATACACACAACAAGAGCCGGGGTAAAAACCATTGCAATATCGGTGCCGTGCAGATATATCCATTCTCCGTCATCGGCTGCCGATAAAAACGACATATTGGCGGTAAGGGATCTGGCACGGGTAATGCTATCAAAAAATGGCGTCGGGCGAGCTCGAATGATAGAAAAGCTGACCGATATGCAGTGTCTGTCCGATCTGCCCGACAGTGCTGCGGCGGCGAGAATAAAAGCGGTCGCAGCCGCTTACGGCGATGGAGCCTTTGTTTACTGCCAACGGATAAACGGCGGCATAACGGCGGTGATGGGCGGCATGTCGCCTGCCTTCCTTTCGGTGTGTTTATTAAAAGAAGCCGATATACCGGAGCTTGTCTCATTTTTCAGGATGTTCGGGACAGAGGTCTTTTGCGGCGAAGCCGACGCGGCTGATTTAGGCAGTGAAAATGCGAGATTTGATGAGCTTATGCTGTATAGCGGCAGCTTTTCATTGCCGCAGCCGTCGCACGGGAAAATATATGACCTTTACGCCGCTTTGCAAAAAGGCTCCGACGGGGATATAGAGCTGCCAAAGCAGGACCTTTTTTATACCGACATGTGCATAAGATACAATCACGGTGCTGCGGAGTATGCGCTGCTTCCGGATGCGGCGGCGGTATGCGGATTTATGACCGATAAAGTATCTCTTATCACCGGTGTCGCGGTCGACTGCGGCTCACGCCGGAAAGGGTGCGGCAGGGCGGCACTGCTGTCGCTGATAGCAGCGATAAGGCTTAAATATCCAGACACAAAAATTTATGCCGCAGCACACATTAGTGCCGTTGGGTTTTACAAAAAATGCGGTTTCAAGAGCAGCGGCAGGGTAGCACTTTTAAAGTATTGAGGAATGTTTGAAATGAGTTTTTTGAATTTGACGAAAATTTGAAGCAGGCAGCAAAAACGGCTGAAACGGCTTCAGCCGAAGCGTTTGCCAGAATAAACGAATGTACGGAATACAACCAGCAAAAGGTGCTGCATGCATTTATAAAAAACGGAGTCAGCGAATCGCACTTTGCCGCGTCAACGGGATACGGATATGACGACCGCGGACGTGAAACGCTGGAAAAGGTGTTTGCCGACTGTATGGATGCGGAAGCCTCCATATTCCGCCACAGCCTTGCATCGGGTACGCATACCCTGACCGTGGCGCTGTTCGGACTGTTGCGCCCGGGCGACACAATGCTCTGTCTGACCGGCAGACCGTACGATACGCTGATAGGCGTATTGGGGATCGACGGCGAAAGCTCCGGCTCGCTTGCTGATTTGGGTATAAAATACGAGCAGGTCGAGCTATGCGCCGACGGCAGACCCGATAATGCGGCTATAGCCGAAAGGCTGAAACATAAAAAATACGCCGTCGCTTACATACAGCGTTCACGCGGCTACAGCCTGCGCCCGAGCCTCACGGTCGCCGAAATAGGCGAGCTTGTGAAGATAGTAAAATGCATTTCGCCCGACACGGTCGTAATGGTGGATAACTGCTACGGTGAATTTGTCGAGCGGCTTGAGCCGACCTCGGTCGGGGCAGACATAATAGCCGGTTCGCTCATCAAAAATCCCGGCGGCGGTATTGCACCCTCAGGCGGCTACATCGCCGGCAAAAGGGAGCTTGTCGAAAAATGCGGCTACAGGCTCACCGCACCGGGTGTGGGTCTTGAAGTCGGGGCTTCGCTCGGACATACAAGGGAGCTGTTTATGGGACTTTTCAGTGCTCCGCACGTTGTAGGCGAAGCGTTAAAGACCGCCGTTTTCACGGCAGCACTTTTTGAAGGTCTCGGATACCGTGTGTCGCCGGGCGTATCAGAGCACCGCGCAGATATAATCCAGACGGTGGAGCTTGGCAATGCCGACGCACTCATCTCATTTTGCAAGGGGCTTCAGAGCGGCTCTCCGGTCGACTCGTTTGTGGTTCCCGAACCGTGGGCTATGCCGGGATATGACTGTGAGGTCATAATGGCTGCCGGTGCCTTCACGCTCGGCGCCTCCATTGAGCTTTTTCGGCTGACGCTCCGCTTCGCGAACCGTTTGCGGTGTGGATGCAGGGTGGACTGAATTATAACAGTGCCAAGGTAGGTATTATGCTTGCCGCCGACAGGGTATTAAGGGATAAAAAATAAAAAAGTATAATAAATACAGACACAATATAAGAACACTATCAATATACAAAGGGGGCGGTCGCTTTGGATTCGGTTCTGCTTATAGCCGTTGCGGTTATAATGCTTTGCGTTTTATTCAATAAGTTGTCAGGCAGGTTGGGTGTCCCGATGCTGCTTGCGTTTATAGTTCTGGGTATGCTGCTCGGCTCCGACGGTATACTTTTCAAAATACAGTTTGACGATTTCAATGCGACCGAGACCTTATGTTCTGTCGCCATGATATTCATTATGTTCTACGGCGGCTTCGGTACAAAGTGGAGCGCGGCACGGCCTGTGGCTGCAAACGCCATTGTGCTGTCCTCGGTCGGCACGGTCGCGACGGCAGGTCTCGTAGGTCTTTTCTGCTGGCAGATACTTAAAATGCCGGTGCTTGAAAGCTTCCTGTTCGGATCGGTCATAAGCTCGACCGACGCAGCATCGGTCTTTGCCATACTGCGTTCTAAAAAGCTTGGTCTTAAAAGCGGCACCGACTCGCTGCTTGAAATCGAAAGCGGCAGTAACGACCCGTTCTCATACATGCTGACCGTTATAATGCTGTCACTCATGAATGGCAACGCATCGGGCGGCAAGGTGGCATACATGCTGTTTGCACAGGTGGTATACGGTGCGATCGGCGGCGTCGCAGTGGCGGTGTTTGCACTGTTCGTGTTCAAAAATTCAAGCTGCCGTCCGGCGGATTTGACGCCGTTTTCATGGTGGCGGTCGCGCTTGCGGCATATGCCGTGCCGTCGTATATAGGCGGAAACGGCTTTTGAGCGCTTACATAACCGGAATAATACTCGGCAACCGCAGGATACCGGGCAAGCAGTCGCTCGTCAACTTTTTGACGGCGTCACGGGCTTTATGCAGATGCTGCTGTTCTTTATGCTGGGACTGCTGTCATATCCGTCGCAGCTTATACATGTGGCGCTGCCTGCCCTTGCGATAGCGCTGTTTCTGACTTTTATTGCAAGACCCATAGCGGTCTTTTCTCATAATGACGCCGTTTGGCTGCGGCTTCAAAAAGCAGCTGCTCGTTTCGTGGGCAGGCATGAGAGGCGCCGCGTCAATAGTTTTTGCTATAATGGCGGTGGTCGATCCGGCAACTACCGACAACGACATATTCCATATGGTGTTTTTCATAGTTCTGTTTTCCATTCTCATTCAGGGCACACTGCTGCCGTTTGTCGCCAAAAAGCTTGACATGATAGACAGCGACGCGGACGTCATGAAAACGTTTACCGACTATTTGGACGAAGTGCCGGTGCAGTTTTGCATATAAAGCTTAGGAGTCCGCATCCATGGGTCGGAAAATGCGTGAAGGACGTTGTACTGCCTCCGGAGTCGCTTTTCGTGCTACTTATCCGTGACGGAGTGAAATCGGCGCCCGACGGCAACACGGTGTTATCCGACGGCGATGTGCTGATACTGAGCGGCAGAGCCGCAAAAACACCGACTGCGCGGCGCTTTTTGAGCAGACGGTCGAAAAAAAGGAGACGGCATGGTAGGCAAAATGCTTTCCGAGCTGCCAAGCGACGGACTGCTGGTGGTTATGATAAAACGAGGAGATTCGGTCGTAATACCGCGCGGAAACACCGTGCTGCATCCGGGTGATGTTCTTGTTATGATGAACAAAAACGAGATAGGCGGCAAATGTTTAATTAAAAACAAGGCTTTTTATAAAGCAGGGACTGCGGTCTTACCGCGCCTCTGCTTTAATTTTTTCTATTATTTTCATCAAAAGTAAAAATATATAAAGCGGATTTGGAATGATATCGGGCAAAATAACTGTTGCGCGGTAAAGATAGTTGATTTTTAAATTTATGTGCAATATTGCACAAAAAATCACACAAAGTGGATAAAAAATTCAATTTTCTTTAAAAACCGACAGGCTATAATAATATCAGAGGGTAAACCTAACACCGCCCTCACAAAAATAATAACACTTCTAAGGAGGATTTACCATGAAGAAGATCTTAGCTATCATGCTTGCCGTTCTCTTGATGGCAGGTGCACTGACCGCTTGCGGAGGAAGCAGCAACGGTTCGAAGGGTGAGGTGTCGGTATTATATTACACCTTCAGCGATACCTATATTTCAAGTGTCCGCAGTGCGATGGACAAGCTGCTCAAGGACGCGGGCGTCAAGTTCAATGACTACGATGCCAACGGCAACCAGACACAGCAGACCGAGCAGGTCGACGTTGCTATCGCAAAAGGGCTCCTCGGCGCTCATCGTCAACGTTGTTGATACCGGCTCCAACGATGCCGCACAGACGATAGTCAACAAGGCAAAGGCAGCCAACATTCCGGTCATATTCTTCAACCGCTCGGTTGACGAGACCGTTGTAAAGAGCTATGACAAGTGCGTTTTCGTAGGAACCGACTATGAAATGGCAGGTCACATGCAGGGAGAAATGATCGGCAAGTACATCGTTGAAAACTTCGGCAAGCTCGATCTCAACGGTGACGGCAAGATAAGCTACGTTATGTTCAAGGGTCAGGAAGGCAACCTTGAGGCAATAGCCAGAACAAAGTACGGCGTTGAGGACTGCAACAAGCTGCTCACCGCTGCAGGCAGGCCTGAACTTTCATTCTACGATGCATCCAATTCCGACAAATATCTGGTCGATCAGGACGGACAGTGGTCATCGGCAGCGGCTACCAACTATATGAGCACCATTCTTGCTCAGTACAGCGAAGCCAACAAGAACATGGTTGAGCTCGTTATCGCCAACAACGACGATATGGCTCTCGGCGCCATCTCGGCTCTTCAGGCAGCAGGCTACAACACCGGAAGCGGAAAAACGATACCGATATTCGGTGTTGACGCTACCGATGCCGGCAAGTCAGCCATCAAATCGGGCGCAATGACCGGTACCATCAGACAGGACGGCGACGGTATGGCAAGCACCATCTTCACCGTAATGAACAACCTGCGCGACGGCAAGGGAACATTTGAGGGCGTTGACAGTGAGAACGTAGTCGGCACCTGGCGTGTAAACATTCCGTACTCTGAGTACACCGGCGAATAATCGGTTTTGTTACCTGTCCGGGGGTCTCTACTCCCCGGACAGGTGAAACCTAAAAAGAAAGGGCAGGCGCTATATGCAGGAAAAAATAGATTCAGCAAAAATGGGCACCGAAAAGCCGGCGCTGCTCGGATGGAGGGAATAGACAAGGTATTCCCGGGAGTCAAGGCGCTGAACAATGTATCGCTGACCGTAAATGCCGGTACGGTACATGCGCTTATGGGTGAAAACGGCGCCGGAAAATCGACACTTATGAAGTGTCTGTTCGGCGTTTACAAAAGGATGCCGGACACATATATGTCGAGGGCACCGAGGTCAATTTCAAAAACTCCAAAGAGGCTCTTGAAAACGGCGTTGCTATGGTGCATCAGGAGCTTAATCAGGCGCTTAAGCGAAGCGTTATGGACAACATGTGGCTCGGCAGGTTTCCGAAAGTGGCAAAGGCTGTGCCGCTTACAAGCGAAAGAAAGATGTACAGTGCCACCAAGGCCATATTTGATGAGTTGGGTATAACCATCGACCCCAAAACGGTCATGAGCAGGCTGTCGGTCTCGCAAAGACAGATGGTCGAAATAGCAAAGGCGGTCTCGTACGATTCAAAAATAATCGTATTCGACGAGCCGACCTCGTCGCTCAACGAGCAGGAGGTCGAGCATCTTTTCAGAATAATTAATATGCTTAAAAGCCGCGGCTGCGGTATTATATATATTTCACATAAAATGGAGGAGATCCTCCGCATTTCCGACGATGTCACGATAATGCGTGACGGCACATGGGTCGCAACCAAACCGGCGAGTGAGCTTACCATGAACGAAATAATAAAGCTCATGGTCGGCAGAGAGCTTACAAACCGCTATCCGCCAAAGGATAACGTTATAGGCGACGTGCTGTTTGAAGCCGAGGGGCTGTCAAGCGTTTATGAAAATCTCAAAGACGCAAGCTTTAAAGCGCACAAGGGCGAGATACTTGGTATTGCCGGACTGGACGGCTCGGGCAGGACAGAGCTGCTCGAAAACATCTTCGGTCTTGCAACAAGGCACGGCGGAACCATGACGCTCAACGGCAAAAGGATCCGCAACCGCAATCCCCGTGAGTCTATAAAGAACGGCTTTGCGATGCTGACCGAGGAAAGACGTGCCACCGGTATTTTCGGGATACTTAATATCCGTGAAAACACGACCATTTCAAGTCTTAAAAATGCCGCACCGGTCCCTTCCTCAGCAAGGCAAAGATGAAGAAGAACACCGACTGGTGCATAAACGCGATGCGTGTAAAAACTCCCAATCAGGAGACAAAGATCAGGTCGCTGTCGGGCGGTAACCAGCAGAAGGTCATATTGGGTAGATGGCTGCTTACCGATCCTACCGTGCTTCTGCTTGACGAGCCGACAAGAGGTATAGATGTCGGCGCAAAATACGAAATATACCAGCTTATAATAAACCTTGCCAAGGAAGGCAAGACGGTCATCATGGTGTCGTCGGAAATGCCGGAGCTTCTCGGTGTCTGCGACAGAATACTGGTCATGTCGGGCGGCAGACTCGCCGGTGAGGTAGATGCGAAAACTACCTCTCAGGGAGGAAATAATGACGCTTGCAGCCAAATTCGCATAAGGAGGGAATACAATGGGATCTTCACCGTCATATCCTATCAGTAAATTATCATCCAGATTTGCCGAGTTCAAGGCAATGTCGGGACAGGACAAGCGCCGCAGGGTGACCGATATCCTGTTCAACAACGCGATGTACATTATAATCGCGGCAGCCATTATATTCATAGCAATAAAGGTTCCGGAGTTCTTGTCGGTATCTTCAATAATCAACATTGTCCAGCTGACCGCCGCCAAGCTTCCAATAGCGCTCGGCATCGGCGGAGCAATAGTCCCTCACGGGTACCGATATTTCGGCAGGACGCTGTGTCGGACTGACAGCCTGCGTGGCTGCGTCCCTTCTGCAGATGACCGGATATTCCAATAAGATGTTCAAAGGCATAGGAGTTATGCCGCTTATCGTTGTAATACTTGCGGTCATGGCAATAGGCGCCATAGTGGGTCTTGTAAACGGATTTTTCGTTGCAAAATTCAAGCTGCATCCCTTCATAGTTACCCTTTCAACACAGCTCATACTTTTCGGTACAGTCCTTATGTACCTCATGAACGGCGGCAACAACGGTCAGACCCTTTCGGGACTTGACAGCTCGTACACCGATTTTGTGCGCGGCACGCTCTTTACGATAGGCGGCGTTGCGGTGCCGAAATATGTCTTATATTCGGCGATAATTACGGTCATCATGTGGTTTATCTGGAACAAGACCACCTTTGGCAAGAACATGTTCGCCGTGGGATCAATGAAGAAGCCGCAAACGTGTCGGGTGTCAATGTTTTCAGAACCATCGTGCTCGTGTTCGTGCTTGCCGGCGTCATGTACGGCATTACCGGATTTATCGAGGGCGCGAGAATAGCTTCCTGCTCGGCAAATACCGGACTTAACTACGAAAGCGACGCTATAGCGGCATGCGTTATAGGCGGTGTGTCGTTTGTCGGCGGTACAGGTAAAATAAGCGGAATCGTAACGGGTGTTTTCCTTCTGCAGATAATATTTGTAGGACTCAACTTCCTGTCGGTCTCTGCCAACCTGCTTTTATATCATAAAGGGCCTTATAATCCTTGTTGCATGTGCTATAGACATGCGTAAATACCTCGCAAGAAAATAATAAAGGCGGTGCGGTAAATGGAACAAAGTGCAAAAACACCTGAAGTCAAAAAGACCGAAAAATCAGGCGGACTATATAAAAACATCAGAATGTCGGTGAAATCAGCCAATATACTGGTCGGTGTCCTGATAGCTGTTTTTGTGATCGTATTCCTTATTGTTGTGAACAACAACGGATTTACCGTAAAGTTCGAAAGCAACGGCGGTACCGATGTGAAAGCCGCGACACTGATGTACGGAGACAAGGTTGAGACCGAAACACCTACCCGTGAGGGCTATGTCTTTACCGGCTGGTACCTTGACCGCGACTGTACTGCGAAATGGGATGCTGCGGATACGGTCAACAATTCCATCACACTGTACGCCGGCTGGGAAAAAGCTGAATAGAATATAACCTCAGGCACCCGGTGCCGGCAAAAGCCACACCGGGTGCCTGCCGTTTTATAATGATAAATTTTGGCTTAGCGGTGTATGAAAACAAAAATTCAATTAGCCATTTGTTTTTTGTACACCTATAAACTAAAATTTACCGTTAAATGGGTTTGCCGTTTTAACGGGCTTTTTATTTGACGACACTGCGTTTATATGGTATACTCATGTCTGGAATTTACTCTTATCGGAGGTGCCCGGCTTGAAGGATATTGCGGTTATAGGTGGCGGCGCGTCGGGACTTTCCTTTGCCGTAATGGTAAAGGAAAAACTGAAAAAGCGCCAATGTGACCGTTTTTGAAGCGAACGACAGGGTCGGCAGGAAACTGAGCATCACCGGCAACGGCAGATGCAACATATCAAATAAAAACCTTTCTGCTTCAAGGTATCACGGCGACAGCGCACTGGCAGAGAGGCTGCTCGGACAGTTCGGAACGCAGCAGACAGAAAAGTTTTTCAGATCGATAGGCGTTTATTACCGATACCGGGGACGACAGACTGTATCCTTTGTCTTTGCAGGCGGCATCGGTCACCGACGCGCTGCGGTTTGCCGCGTTGGAACGCGGTGTTCTGATAAATACCGGCTGCCGCGTTACATCGGTAAAAAGGCAAAACGGTGTTTTTTCGGTAGGGTGTAACGGGAAAGAGGAGCTTTTTAAGACCGTTGTGATAGCCTGCGGAGGTAAGGCGGGCGGAAAACTCGGCGGCACCGACGGGTATGATATTTTAAGGTCGCTCGGTCACAAGATAGAGCCTCTTTATCCTACCATTACCCAGCTTAAGACCGACGGTCCCGTGCGTCAGTTAAAAGGCATCAAGACCGATGCCAAGGTGACGCTTTGTTTTGGTGATATGAGCCGCACCGAGACGGGTGAGGTGCTGTTCTGCGATTACGGCATATCCGGTCCTCCTGTTTTGCAGTTGTCGGGATTTGCCGCGCAAGGCTCAGTCATATCGCTCGATCTTTGTATGAAGCTCAGCGAGGAAAAGGTAAGAACCGAGCTTGAATACAGAAGAAAAGCGTTTGCCGACCGTCCTCTGTCGGAATTGTTCACCGGATTTCTTAATAAAAAGCTCGGTCAGGTCATACTTAAAATGTCGGGTGCGGATCTAAACGCGCCATGCAGGTATCTTTGTGACCGCGCACTGGCTGATACAGCCGGCACTGTCAAATGTATGCGGCTTAAGGTCACCGGGAACACCGGCTTTGAAAATGCTCAGGCTACGGCAGGCGGCGCCTCGACGGCGCAGTTTTTTGATACTATGATGTCAAAAAAAGCGCCGGGACTTTTCGCGATCGGCGAGGTGCTGAACGTTGACGGTGACTGCGGCGGCTTTAATCTTGCCTTTGCCTGGAGCAGTGCGGCTGCGGCGGCAAACGGCGTGACGGAGTTTTTGAAGGATAAAAAATGATAATTGTAAGAAATGTTAAAATACCGCTTGACGGCGATTTTTCAGAGCAAAAGGGTCTGTTCTGGAAGGCGACCGGATATAATTTTCCCGGGGAGGTATCGCTCTATAAAAAGGGCGGTCGACGCAAGGGATAAAAAGAAATGTGCATTTCAACTGCTCATTTGTTATTGACGGCGATGATCCGGGTGTCAAAAGCGGCTTCAGAGGTTATCGCCGGAGGAATTTGCCGAGTCTGTATATGAATACAGAAAGGCAAAACCCGGGAAATGCCGTCCGGTAGTGATCGGCTTCGGACCTGCCGGAATGTTTGCGGCGCTTTGTCTTGCAAGGGCAGGACTAAGACCTGTCGTTTACGAGCGCGGATATGACGCAGACAAAAGGAGCCGTGACGTAGCCGCCTTTTTTGACGGCGGAAAGCTCGATGTGAATTCAAATGTCCAGTTCGGTGAGGGAGGTGCCGGAACCTTTTCAGACGGAAAGCTCAACACCGGGATAAAGGATAAAAGGATCAGAGAGGTGCTGCGTGTTTTCTCAAATCACGGAGCAGGCGAAGAGATCCTTTGGGACTCAAAGCCGCACATAGGCACCGATGTTCTGGTCAATGTCGTAAAGTCGATAAGAAGCGAGATAATATCGCTCGGCGGCGAGGTGCATTTCGGCTGCAGGCTGACGGCGATAGAAAGCTTTGGCGGCAAAGTGTCAGCAATAGAGGTGACGCACGACGGTGTGCCGAGAAAATAAAATGCGACAGTGTGATACTGGCGATAGGCCATTCGGCAAGGGATACATTCGAAATGCTTTGCAGCGAGAATATCGGAATGGAACCGAAGCCGTTTGCCGTAGGTGTCAGAATAGAGCATCCGCAGTCACTTATCGACCGCGCGCAGTACGGTGATTTTGCCGGTCATCCGGCACTGCCTGCGGCTGACTACAGGCTTGCTGCACATCTGCCCGACGGCAGGGGAGTGTTCACCTTCTGCATGTGCCCCGGCGGCGTTGTTGTCAATGCGTCGAGCGAGGACGGCGGCGTTGTAACGAACGGCATGAGCTATTCAAAAAAGAGACGGTAAAAACGCCAACTCTGCTGTCCTTGTCGGTATCGGTACAGAGGATTATTATAAGGGTAATGTGCTTGACGGAATGTATTTCCAAAGAGAAATAGAAGCGGCGGCATATATTGCAGGCTCCGGCAGACCGGTCTGTCAGACGGTGGGGGATCTGTTTGCCGGCAAAGCGACCGATAAAGGATATAGCGGCATTGTGACGCCAACAATTCGTCCCGGCGTGACATTTGGCGATGTAAGGGATGTGCTGCCGCAGTTTGTGTGCAGTGCTCTTGCTTACGGAATAAAATGCTTTGACGGCAGGCTTTCGGGGTTTGCGTCGGAGGAAGCGGTCCTTACGGCACCGGAAACAAGGTCATCATCGCCCGTAAGGATAGTAAGAGATATGCAGTTTGAAAGCTCGGTCGAAGGGCTTTTTTCCGTGCGGAGAGGGAGCAGGCTATGCAGGCGGCATAACATCGGCTGCCGTGGACGGTCTGAAAGCCGCCGAAGCCGTCATTGACAGATGTGCTTTTTGACACATGGCGGTGCAAATAAAAAGATAAATACATATAAAATACACTAAAATATTAAAAAACCTGTTAAAAAATAAACATAGTACTTGCAAAATCCGCACAAAGGGTTTAAAATAGTTGTGCAATTAAATTTAGGAGGTCTATCCAATGGTTAAAGTTGCTATTAATGGTTTTGGCCGTATCGGCCGTCTCGCATTCCGTCAGATGTTCGGTGCTGAGGGCTATGAAGTCGTTGCTATCAACGATCTTACCAGCCCGAAGATGCTGGCTCATCTTCTGAAGTATGACTCTGCTCAGGGTCGCTATGCTCTCGGTGACACCGTTTCTGCCGACGACGAGGCAGGCACCATCACTGTTGACGGCAAGACAATCAAGATCTATGCCGAGAAGAACGCTGCTGATCTGCCGTGGGGCAAGATCGGTGTCGATGTCGTTCTCGAGTGCACCGGTTTCTACACCTCTAAAGAAAAGGCTCAGGCTCATATCGATGCCGGCGCCAAGAAGGTCGTTATCTCTGCTCCGGCAGGCAAGGATCTTCCGACCATCGTTTACAGCGTAAACGAAAAGACCCTCACCAAGGATGACAAGATCATCTCCGCTGCTTCCTGCACCACCAACTGCCTTGCTCCTATGGCTGATACTCTTAACAAGTATGCTCCGATCGTCAGCGGTATCATGACCACCGTTCATGCCTTCACCGGCGATCAGATGGTTCTTGACGGTCCGCACAGAAAGGGCGACCTTCGCCGTGCACGCGCCGCCGCAGTCAACATCGTTCCTAACTCGACCGGCGCTGCAAAGGCTATCGGTCTTGTTATTCCGGAGTTAAACGGCAAGCTCATCGGTTCCGCTCAGCGTGTTCCGGTTCCGACCGGTTCTACCACCATCCTCGTTGCCGTTGTTAAGGGCAAGGATGTAACTGTTGAGGGCATCAACGCCGCTATGAAGGCTGCTTCTTCAGCTTCCTTCGGCTACACCGAGGAGCCGCTCGTATCTTCCGATATTATTGGCATCACCTACGGTTCACTGTTTGACGCTACTCAGACAATGGTCACCAAGATCGACGACGACACCTATCAGGTACAGGTCGTTGCATGGTACGACAATGAGAACTCCTACACCAGCCAGATGGTCCGCACCATCAAGTACTTCGCAGAGATCTGAGAATAAATTCAATGATCTTTTTGTGCCCTGCCTTTTTAAGGCAGGGCATTTTGCCTAAAAAACAATAAGACCGCCAATAATAAACAAGCATTACTTGACAGAAGTCTTTAATTAGAGTAAAATATAACCTGTATAAATGTGCCACTGACAGCCGGCAGGTGCCATGTGCCGGCTGATGAAATACATAATATATAACTCAAAGTAATATGTCTTTATTACGTCTGTAAATTATGAAAAGGAGATTTTTAATGTCAAAAAATCAGTTTAACAATGCTGAAGAAAATCAAGTGAAGGAAAAGAAAGCAAGAGGAAAAGCGGGCACACCTAAGGGCGCTGCTGCCGGTCGCTCACCTGCTGCAAAGAGGCAGCAGTCGCAGGGCGGAAATGCTAAGAAAGCACCGGCGAAGAATACGTCTGCAAAAATACGCCTGCAAAGCAGAAAAACAGCACGGAGGCTGTGTCCGAGCCGAAAAGGAACACATATCAGAGAAAGCGCAAGGCAGCCGATACAACACCGCTGAGGATCACTCCGCTCGGCGGACTCGGCGAGATAGGAAAAAACATCACCCTTTACGAATATGGCGACGATATGTTTCTGGTCGATTGCGGAATGTCCTTTCCCGACGAGGAAATGCCGGGAATCGATATAGTTATACCGGATTTCACATATGTCATCAAAAATGCGGACAAAATCAAGGGTCTTGTCGTAACGCACGGACATGAGGATCATATAGGCGCGATACCGTATCTTTTAAAGGAATGTAATTTCCCTATATACGGCACGGCACTGACTTTGGGTCTTGTTGAGGGCAAGCTGCGCGAGCACAAGCTGCTCGACCGTGCCAATCTCAACACGATCAAACCTGGCGACAAGGTCAAGTTCGGAAAATTCACAGTGGAATTTATACATGTCAACCATTCAATACCCGACGCGGTGGCTGTCGCGGTTGAAACGCCGGTAGGTACCGTAGTTCAGACCGGCGACTTCAAGATAGATACTACGCCTATAGACGGCGATGTCATCGACCTTGCACGTTTTGCGGAGCTGGGCAAAAAGGCGTTCTGGCACTGCTTTCCGACTCTACTAATGCGGAGCGTCCCGGTTTTACGCCGTCGGAAAGAATAGTCGGCGAATCTTTTTTCGCACCTTTTTAAAAAAGGCTGAAAACAAGCGTATTATAGTTGCGACCTTCTCATCAAATATCCACCGCGTGCAGCAGATAATAGACGAAGCCGTGCGCTGCGGCAGAAAGGTCGCTGTCTCAGGACGCAGCATGATAAATGTTGTTCAGGTTGCGTCAGAGCTCGGATATCTTTCGGTGCCGGACGGAGTGCTTATAGATATTGATATGATAAAAAGGTATACGCCGGAGCAGCTGGTCATAATCACGACCGGCAGCCAGGGCGAGCCTATGTCGGCACTGCACAGAATGGCGTTCGGCGATCACCGCAAGGTCGAGATAGGTCCGGGGATTTCATCATCATATCGGCAACACCGATACCGGGCAATGAAAAGCTGGTCACCAAGGTGGTAAACGAGCTGCTCAAGCTCGGTGCGGAGGTCGTATATGAAAAAATGTACGACGTTCACGTTTCGGGACACGCCTGTCAGGAAGAGCTGAAAATAATGCTCGATATAGTGAAGCCGAAGTTCTTTATTCCGGTCCACGGCGAGCAGAAGCATCTTGTGAAGCATGCCGGTCTGGCGCGCGCAGTGGGCGTGCCGAAGGAAAATATACTGATAGCATCCATCGGCAATGTAATAGAGCTTACCAAAACAAGGATGAAGGTTGTGGATACCGTTCAGGCAGGCAGCGTGCTTGTTGACGGCTTCGGAGTCGGGGATGTCGGCAACGTTGTGCTTCGCGACCGCAAGCATCTGGCTGAGGACGGAATAATAGTCGTCGCCGTGTCGGTCGATTCCGCAACGCGCGAGGTCATATCGGGACCTGAGGTCATTTCAAGGGGCTTTGTATATGTCAAGGAATCGGAGCAGCTGCTTGACGATGCCAAGGAAGCTGCCTGTGATGTACTCGAAAAGTGTTATGTGACCAACGTAAGGGATTGAGTGTAGTCAAATCACGCGTGCGCGACGGTCTTTCAAAGTATCTTTACGAAAGAACCGGACGCAGCCCGATGATATTGCCGGTCATACTTGAGGTATGATAAACACCGAAAGGAATGTGTGACTTTTAGATGAAAAAGGTCTGGGGAGTCGGCAGGATATTCATACTGCTGCTTGTCATGCTGTTTGCCGAAGCTGCCGCCGCGTGGTTCGCGGGGGATTACGCCCGGAAATATGCGTCGGTATCGCCGCTTTGGGCGCCGTTGCTGTGCTGGTGTCGCTGTTGGGACTCAATTCCAACATCGGCAGGATCATAAACGGCGTGTCAAAAGGCATTTCAACGGCTCAGTCAAAGGCTCTCAATGAGCTTAAGGTGCCGGTCATGATCGCTACGGAATACGGCGAGATAGTGTGGTACAATCCTGCTTTTGAAAACAGCCTTTCCGACGCGCAGATGATGGTCGGAAAAACGCTTGAAAAGATATTCGGCTCCGATTTTGCCGCCTCTATAGCGGAGGACGGGCAGGCACATATAGCCTACGGAGGCGGGTGTTCTCGGTCGCTGATTCAAGCGTTGACGCCGAAGGCTCACCGCTCAGGGTCTACTATTTCTTCGATGTGACCGAGCTTACCGAAACAGCCGAGAAATATGAGCGGACACGCCCCTGTCGTCGCACTTGTTGCTATAGACAATATCGACGAGATCACCAAGAACGCAAAGGGACAGCGAGATAGCCTCCTTCCGCAGCGAGATACAGCGCAGGATCGAAAAGTGGTTTTCAAGCATAAACGGCATATGCCGCAAGCTGTCGGGTGACCGGTATATGCTGGTCATGGAGCAGGGCTGCTTTGTCAAGATAAGTGCCGAAGGCTTCAGCGTGCTTGACAGCGTCCGTGAACTGAAATTCGGGGAAAGCTCCGCCACGCTTTCGATAGGTGTCGGACTTGGTGCCGAAACGCTGGCTGAATGTGAGGACAGAGCCGGTCAGGCGCTCGATATGGCGCTCGGCAGAGGTGGAGATCAGGCGGTGGTCAAAAGCTCGGAGACCGATTATAAGTTCTACGGCGGAGTTTCCGGCGCTATAGAAAAGCACAACAAGGTGCGCGCGAGAATAATTTCCAATACGCTCAAAGGGCTTATCCTCTCAAGCAGCAAGGTTATTTTAATGGGACACCGCTTTGCCGATCTTGACAGCTTCGGAGCATGCCTTGCGCTTTCAAGCGCCGTGACGATGCTTGGACGCGAGTCGTTTATAGTCATGGATAAGCAAAAAGACTATGGCAATGTCACTTTTAAACAGGGCGGAGCAGCTGGGCTGCGAACGCAGCGTTATCTCAGGCTCTGAGGCGCTGCCGCTTATAGACCGCCAGACGCTGCTCATTATAACCGATGTGCACCGTCCGTCCTTTCTGGACTCGCCGGAGGTTTACGACAAATGCCGCAACGTTGTGGTCATAGATCATCACCGCAAGGCTGTGGATTTCATAAACGACGCGGTCATATTCTATCATGAGACGGCAGTGTCCTCGACCTGTGAAATGGTTACCGAGATGCTGCAGTATATGTGCCCGAAAAGCGTCGGGCAGTTTGAAGCAAAGCGCTTTTGTCGGGAATAATGCTCGACAGCCGGAACTTTGTGCTGAACACTGGCGTCAGAACATTTGAAGCATCGGCATTTTTACGCAACCGCGGTGCCGATCCGGTAACGGTCAAAAAGCTGTTTGCAGGATCGATGGAGTCGTATAAGCTGCGTGCCGAAATAGTCGGTTCGGCGGCATATATGACGGCGACTGTGCCATTGCTGTCAATTCGACCGTCAATTCGTCAACGCGTATAGCGTCGGCACAGGCGGCTGACGAGCTGCTCGGAATATCAGGTGTGCTCGGCTCCTTCGTGCTTTGCAGATACGGGAGCGAGATCAATATTTCGGCAAGATCGCTCGGCGGCATGAATGTGCAGGTCATAATGGAAAAGCTGGGCGGCGGCGGGCACTAGGACGATGGCAGCCTGCCAGATGCAGTCCGACAGCTTTGAAGATGCAATAATGAAACTCAGAAACGCTATCGACGAATACAAAAGGAACTGAAAAAATAACGGTACCCGGAAGATGCAAGGGTGCCATACATAAAGGAGCAGATACTATGAAGGTAATACTTGAAGCTGATGTCAAAGGTCTCGGCAAAAAGGGCGAGCTTGTCAATGCGTCGGACGGATACGCAAGGAATTTCCTGTTCCCGAAAAAGTTAGCCGTTGAGGCTAATGCCACCGCAATGAACGAGCTTAAAAACCGCGAAGCTTCGGCAGCACATCATATAGCCGAGGAAAAAAAGCGCAGCTGCCGCCAATGCCGCAAAGATAAACGGCGGCGAGGTCACGATACACGCAAAAGCCGGCTCAAACGGCAAGCTGTTCGGCGCTGTAACGTCAAAGGAAATAGCGGCAGAGATCAATTCAAAATTCGGTGTTTCCATTGATAAGAAAAAAGGTATCGTGCGACGACATAAAATCATACGGCAGCTTCACCGCTGAGGTAAAGCTCTATAACGGAATCACCGCAAAGGTGACCGTTAACGTAGAAGAATAATACCGTCGGGGTGCTGTAATGGCTGAAAAAATAAACGACCGCGACTTTGAAGGCACCTCGCTGCCGTTTTCAAACGAAGCGGAACAGTCGGTGCTCGGTGCTATACTTATTGATCCGCCGAGCATCAATATGATACTTGACAAACTAAGACCGGAGCATTTTATATTCCGCAGAACCGCCGCATATTTGAGGTGCTCTGCAGCATGAGTGCGGCGAGTCAGACAATAGATTTTATAACCGTGCTCGAAAAAATAAAAGAGGACGGTCTGTTTGATGCTGCCGGCGGAAAGACGTATCTCACCACACTTGCACAGTGTGTGCCCTCGTCAGCCAATATAACGACATATGCCGACATAGTAAGGGAACGATATTATGTGCGGTCGCTCATAGTTTCGTCGCGCGACATCATTGAAATGGCTTCAGGCGGTGCTACCGATGCCGGCATGCTGCTTGATACCGCAGAACGCAAAATATATGAAATAAGACAGGGCAAGGATATTTCCGGGCTTAAACTGCTGCGTGACGTCATTGAGGGTGAGACCTTTGTAAGACTGTCAAAAATAAGTGACCCCGAAACGCGCAAGGATTATATCGGAATACCGACCGGCTTTTCCGAGCTTGACAAGACAATAACCGGACTCAACCGCTCCGATCTTATCATTGTCGGCGCCAGACCCGGTATGGGTAAAACTGCGTTTGCACTGAACATCGCCCGTAACGTGGCGGTACAGTCGTCAAAAACGGTATGCTTTTTCTCGCTTGAAATGAGCCGCGACCAGCTGGCACAGCGACTGCTATCGAGCGAAGCCATGATAGAAAGCGGAAAATTAAGAACGGGCGATCTGACACTTGACGAGTGGACAAGACTCACCCAGGCAAGCCAGAACCTTGCCGGTACCGATCTTTATATCGATGAAACATCGGGAATAACCGTGCCGGAAATGAAGGCTAAGCTTCGCAGAATGAAAAAGGTCGACCTTGTTATCATTGACTACCTCGGACTTATGCAGTCGGCAAAAAGAACCGAAAACCGCGTGCAGGAGGTTTCGGACATCACAAGAAATCTGAAGATAATGGCAAAGGATCTCGGCGTGCCGGTCATAGTCTGCGCGCAGCTCGGACGCGGAACCGAGGTCAAGGGCAAGTCGCACAAGCCGGCTCTGTCGGATCTTCGTGAATCCGGCTCTATCGAGCAGGATGCGGATATAGTCCTGTTTATGTACCGCGATATTTATTATCAAAGCGAAAATGAGGATCCGAACAATCCGATAGACGAGCATAAGGCTGAATGTATAGTTGCCAAAAACCGCCACGGCGGACTCGGCTCTATCGACCTATATTGGGACGGTCAGTACACCCGTTTCTCGACACGGGATGTGATCGGATGATAATTGATCTGGTTAAAGCCGCAATAGAGCGGTATAATATGTTTGACGGTGTAAAAACGGTCACGGTCGCCATCTCCGGCGGTGCGGATTCGGTCGTGCTTCTGCATGTGCTGAATGAGCTTAAAGACGAATACGGCTTTTTTTCTTAAAGCGGCTCATCTGAACCACATGCTGCGCGGTAATGAGTCTGACCGGGACGAGCAGTTTGCGGCTGATTATTGCCGCACCTTGGGCGTCCCGTTCGTGTCGGAAAGGATAGGTGTGGCTGCCGCCGCAAAAGCAGCAAGGAAAGCACCGAGCTTGCCGCAAGAAGGCTGAGATATGATTTCCTTTTGAGAGAGACCGGCGACGGGGTGCTTGCAACGGCACACACCGCCAGTGATAACATTGAAACCGTGCTGCATAATCTTACGCGCGGAACGGGTATTGCCGGGCTTTGCGGAATACCGCCGATCCGCGACAATATAATAAGACCGCTGATATTGGTCACGCGCGGTGAAATAGAGGAATATGCCGCAAAAAAAATTCGCTTTTATTCGTTACCGATTCGACCAATTTAGAGGACGTTTATACACGCAACCGCCTGCGCCACAAAGTGGTGCCGGAGCTTGTCGGGATAAACGAAGCGGCGGTGCAGCATGTGAGCAGAATGTGTGCTGACATTCGCGAGGACGCGTCGTTTATTGACGGCGAAGCCGAAAAAGGCATACGACGGCTGCCGCGTCGGCGGGGGCTATCGGTAGAAATGCTGAAAGGCTTGCATCCTGCAATAAGGTCGAGGGTCATATTGAGGCTTTGCAGGGATGTGACCGGGACAGCGCCTGAAAGCCGGCATATAGCGCTTATTGAAGAAATGCTGACCAAAGATACTGTCAGGGTCAACATAAAGGGCAACCGGTTTGCCGTAAAAAGAAAGGGTCTGCTAACCTTTGAAAGGGGCGCAGGAGGCGAAAACGGATTCTTTGTGCCGCTGGGGTCTCAATTTCCCACTTCGGTGAACGGAATGTCGGTTGAACTTGTGTCAATAGACGAATATAAAAAAACACAGAGAATTAACAGTTTGTTATTAAAATTTGCGGTTGACTATGATAAAATATGTGGCAGATTGGTGATAAGAAACCGCATACCTGGCGATAAAATACGTCCGGTGGGCAGAAATGTAACAAAAAGCTTTAAAAAGCTTTTTAATGAAAATAACATTCCGGAGGACCTGCGTGAGTCGCTGCCGGTTTTGGCGGACGATAACGGCGTGCTGTGGCTCTACGGCTTCGGTGTCGATGCGCGTGCGGCGGTCGACGCTTCTACAAAAACGCGTGCTTTTAATGGGCAAGGTTCCGAATTTGGAGGTATAGAGTATGGGATCAATGAAGGACAGTATCGAAAAGGTTCTGTTTGACGAGGAAAGTATTGAAAAAATAGTCAAAAGACTCGGCGAGCAGATATCCCGCGATTACGAGGGCAAAAAGCTGCTGCTGGTGAGCGTTCTCAAAGGCTCGGTAGTTTTATGGCTGACCTTATGAGGAGCATAACAGTGCCGTGTGAGATAGATTTCATGGTGGTATCGTCCTACGGCGCCGGTACGAGATCGAGCGGAAACGTCAAGATAGTAAAGGATCTCGGCATCGACGTCAAAGATTACGACCTGCTTATAGTTGAGGATATACTCGATTCCGGCGTTACGCTGTCGACCCTTAAGTCAATGCTTGAGGCAAGACATCCGGCAAGCGTCAGAATATGCACGTTTTTTGACAAACCGGAGCGCCGTGTCGCGGATATAACTGCCGATTACTGCGGTGCCGAGGTGCCGGATGAGTTTATTGTCGGTTACGGACTTGACTATGATGAAAAATTCAGGAACCTTCCTTATGTCGGCGTCCTGAAAAGGGAATGTTACGAGAAATAAGGATCGAAGGGAGCATACAAATTGAGCAATTTTAAAAGGTGATGCTGTATATCGCCATACCGCTCGTGCTGCTGCTCGTCGTTGCCGGAATAGTTTACAGCAACGATAAGGCGGAAACCACCGATTATTCTTCGATAGTCGAAATGGTGCGCGCAGGAGAGGTCAAGGAATATGAGCTTAACCTGTACAGCGGAAAGCTGACCTATGTCACACGTTCTGACAGCAAGACGCATATTATGAACGTCGCAAGCGCGGAAATATTCTACAGGGACGTTTCCGAGGCGGTGCTGGAGTATAACGAAGCCCAGACCGACGAAGCACAGAAAATAGTCTACAACTATAAGTCGGGCGGCGAGGCGTCATGGCTATGAGTATGCTGCCGACATTTATAATGTTCGCGCTTATCGTTGTTGTGTGGATACTGTTCATGCGCCGCATGAACAACTCCATGGGCGGCGACAAGATGACCATGAACTTCGGCAAGGCGCGCGTCAAAAAGGCTGAGGACGACAAGAGAAAAACCACCTTTGCAGATGTTGCCGGAGCCGATGAGGAAAAAGAGGAAATGTCCGAGATCGTGCAGTTCCTCAAGGACCCCAAAAAGTTCAATGAACTCGGCGCGAGGATACCGAAGGGTGTTCTGCTCGTCGGACCTCCCGGAACAGGTAAGAAGACCCTGCTTGCAAGGGCAGTTGCAGGTGAAGCCGGCGTGCCGTTCTTCTCGATATCCGGTTCTGACTTTGTTGAGATGTTTGTCGGTGTCGGCGCATCGCGTGTAAGAGACCTGTTCGATCAGGCAAAGAAAAAATGCGCCTGCAATTATATTTATAGATGAGATCGACGCTGTCGGACGTCAGAGAGGAGCAGGCCTTGGCGGCGGTCACGACGAGCGCGAGCAGCCCCTTAACCAGCTGCTTGTCGAACTGGACGGCTTCGGTGCAAACGAGGGCGTTATAACAATCGACGCTACCAACAGACCTGACATTCTTGACCGCGCATTGCTCCGTCCGGGTCGTTTTGACCGTCAGATAATGGTCAACTATCCGGATGTAAAGGGCAGAGAGGAAATACTCAAGGTACACGCAAGAGGCAAGCCTTTGGGACCCGATGTTGACCTTAAAACGATAGCAAAATCGACCTCCGGTTTTACCGGTGCCGATCTTGAGAACCTGCTCAATGAGGCGGCGCTGCTTGCCGCAAGGGCAGACCGCAAGGCTATTATAGAGCAGGATATCGAGGAAGCCACCGTCAAGGTCATGATGGGTACCGAAAAGAAGTCGAGGGTAATTAAGGATAAGGATAAGAAGATAACCTCGTACCACGAGGTGTGCATCAGATATCCATTATTCCGCGCGGCATGGCTGCCGGATTTACAATGTATCTGCCCGATGAGGACAACGGCCATATGACCAAGACTCATATTGAGGAGGATATCTGCTCTCTGCTCGGCGGACGCGCATCCGAAGAGCTGACACAAAGCGATATATGCACCGGCGCTTCGAATGATATAGAGCGTGCTACCGAGCTTGCACACAATATGGTCACCAAGTTCGGCATGAGCACAAAGGTCGGTCTTGTGAAGCTCGGCACCGGAAATAACGAGGTGTTCTTGGGACGCGATTTCTCGTCTACGCCTAACTACTCAGAGGATATGGCTGCCGTTATCGACACCGAGGTGCGTACAATAATCATGCAGCAGTATGAGCGTGCCAAGGAAATACTCAAGGCGCATATGAACAAGGTCAACAAGGTCGCCCAGGTGCTTTACGAGCATGAAAAGATAAGCGGCGACGATTTCAGAAAAAATAATGGAAGACCAGTTTATCTGATGACCCTGCAAAAGCGGAGAATATTCTCCGCTTTTGTTTTTTTGTCTATTGACTTTCACAGTTTATCGTGCTAAAATATAAGCAAAGGATGTGTGTGAATGGATAAACTGCGTAATGAAAGCACCGATCTGCTCTTTGAGTCGATACTGACCCTTAAAAGCGTTGACGAGTGCTATTCCTTCTTTGAAGATATCTGCACTATTAAGGAGATTCAGTCGATAGCACAGCGCGTCGTTGTTGCTAAAATGCTGACCGAGGGCAGCGTTTACAGCGATATTGTTGAGGCTACAGGCGCCAGCACCGCGACCATAAGCCGCGTGAACCGCTCGCTCAACTACGGCAGTGACGGCTATAAAATAGCGTTTAAAAAGGCTTGAAGAACAGAAATGAGCTATTCAAGCTTTGCCGCATTTTATGACAGCCTGCAGTCGGACGTGATGTATGAGCAGCGCGCCGGTTACATAGCCAAGTTTTTAAAAAATATGACCGTCTGCCCACACAGCTGCTTGACGTTGCATGCGGAACAGGCGGTTTTTCTCTGCAATTCGCAAAGATGGGCATGTCGGTAACGGCTGCCGATCCGTCGCCGGAAATGCTGTCGG